>TARA_B100000686_G_scaffold354879_1_pt1 | contig 13195 bp, 12 predicted proteins | sample TARA_B100000686 | Tara Oceans TARA_B100000686 (sample SAMEA2622733) | marine metagenome | biome: marine biome (ENVO:00000447); feature: marine epipelagic mixed layer (ENVO:xxxxxxxxx); material: "saline water (ENVO:00002010), including plankton (ENVO:xxxxxxxx)" | depth 150 m
TTATTTCTTGCAGAGTTACAGACAATTATGGTTCATCCGATGTAGCTACCGTAAAAATCAATGTGGGACCATCCAGCCCAGTACCTGTGACTGGATTGGAATGGACATTAACTGACAACGGATTATTAAATGGGAAAAACTCATCAAACGAAAATAATACAGGAATATCTGATTTTTGGGATGGTAGCTCAGAAAATTCTGATTATGGATGGAATGTTACAACTCAGGTAAAAACAGAAAATTCAATTACCCAATCTCTTAGATTTAAAGTAGAGGATAGTGCGAATTGTGGAGGCAATAATTCAAACTTGCAAAAAGGAAAGGCTACAGCAAATATACAAGTTACCAGTTCTTACCCTATTACAATGGATTTAGAATTTTCAGGGATGGGCGAGGCCGAGGAATCCGATTACGAATTAATAAAATTTAAATTGGATGGTGTTGTGATTGGTGATGGGCATGCTCCAGGAGGAAATAAAGGCTGTTCATCTGGACCAGTAATAGTAAACCCTGCCAGCCCTGAATCGCTTGCACCAGGACCTCATATATTAATTATAGAGTTTACCACTAATGATGAATTATTCCATGTTAATGCTTATTATGAGATTACACTAAAACTAATTGCGCCATAGCCTGGAATTAAGTTATCTACTAAAATAATTATGACCCCGTATATGTGGCTCCATTATTTGTACCATTATGATCATTTCCTGAACCATCATTAGCATTATTTTGAAAGGACCAATATCCTTTCAGGTTACTACTTAAAAAGGAACTTATATTAAAATTTCTTCCTTGAATATATAATGATCTAACCTGATTGATATTAAATGTTGTATTCCATAATGCAATTTGGTCAATAATACCATCCATAAAATCGATTTCACCCTCTAACCGTCCAACATCCATATCATTAACATTAATACCAGTAGCTGTCGTTACTACTACATGATACCATGTATCAACAGCTGCTATCGTTTGTTCCCCTGAAATGCTATTAACATAATAGGTTGGACTATCAATATTATTTACTGTTATTTCTCCATTTACAACTTTAATATAATCCGTACCATTGAAATCAATAACTTGATCTGTATGGGAAGTAATATCATCTGCGTGTATCCAGAATGAAATTGTTTTAACATCATTAAAAACATTTCCAATATCCACATAATCATTGTTCCCATCAAAAGAAAGTGCATAATTCGAAGGATTACCAATAGTCCATCTTAGATTATGAACACTGTTACCATCTGATCCTTTAGAAATAACTACATTTGTCTTACTTTCTCCGTTGTGAAAACCGCTGATATTCCCACTTGCTGTAATTATTCCCCCTGTAAGGCTATATCTGTTTGGTCCGAGGTTCAATCCTGCAAAACGATCATTAGCCAAAATTTCCATCCCGGAATACGAAAACCAGTAAACATTTCTTTGAGAAAACACATCTGCCTGATTAGTTAACATATTGGTTACCCTGTCCGCCATAAAACTTATCATAATTGTCATGATCAAAACTGTGGCCATAGCAAATACACTTATAAAAACACCATCTTTTGATTTTCGAAGTTGGTTCATAAGTCCAAATGATTTTTGTCTGGCATGACAAAGGTAGTATAGGAATATTTTTCATTACCTCGTATCAAATCAAAGGTTAGTTCAACACCTTTAATTGTAGCGTCCGTGGGAGTTGAGAGGTTTTGATTATTCATATTTTTATAAACAAATTTCCCATTTAAAATTCCATCTGCCAAGATACCCGTTGATGTATTCCCAGATATAGTTCTGGAATATTTTATTGTACTATCAGCACTGCTAATTTGGTAAACATAAGTAGCGTTAGAAAGATAGCTGGTAAAATGTAATTGTGTGGCTGATAAGCTTCCATCGGTAAATGAAGAAACACCGTTTATATGCATCATGAAATTTCGTTGAGTAAATTCCGCATCTTTATTCATATCTACCATGCTATTAGTAAAAACAAGATTCATCATTGTACCTCGCGCCATTAAACCAACAGCTGACATAACAATTGATGCTAAAACCATTGCCGCAATCATTTCTATTAAAGTAAATCCCCTTAGATTCATATTCAATATGCTTTTAGTTTCCATAAGGAGAAAAGGTTAAAGTGTATCCTTGATCTTCTTTAGCGGTTTTAATAGCATCCAGTTGAGTAGAATCAGATGTTCCAGGAATACCCACTTTTATGGTAATCTGCTTATAATCAGTGGGAGATCCTGAATTATCAAAACTGAAAGGATTCGTACCAGTATTTAAGGAAACATATTTAACAGTAACCCTGCCACCTAATCCGCTAAAATTATCGCTACTCGCATCAAGTCCAGTATAATCACTGTCCTTAAAAGTAATGCCATTAAAATCGTCTACATCATCATAGCTTGACCATGTATTTTCTCCTTCCCTACCAAGGGTTGTAGACCAACTACTGGTCCAAGAAGATCCATTTATGGTTCCGTGATACATGTTGGAACTATTATCGAATGCAATTGCTCCTGTTCCACTGTCTAAACGTAAATAGAGTTTTAGATTAGAATCTGTATATGGATCAGAAATATGCTGCTTATAATTATCCATAATTTCTTGCGCGGTACGAACATCATCCCATATTCGAATTTCATCTATTTTCCCACTATAGTATCCAGTGGCGGCAGTAGAGCGACCCATAAAATAATTACTGGTTCCGCTAGGTAAGACCGAATTTAGATTCGATGATGTCTTGACAAGGCTGCCATTGATATATATTTTCTGATAATTTCCATCATAGGTAGCAGCCACATGAAACCAACTACCATTTGCAATAACAGCTGCATCAGTATCAAGAATATTTTCATTTGTACCATTCAAGTAAATCCCAAATCTTACAAAACCATCCGTGGAATGCTGGCCTAACCAAAATACACCTTCTCCTGAAGACTTATCTTCATTTTTACAAACAAAACCTGCCCAATTAGTCGCAATTTGCGAAGGTTTTACCCAACACTCCACTGAAAAGCTTCCTCCTAAAGGAGCATTACCACAATCCACATAATCATTTTCACCATCAAAGGATAAAGCATAACCACCTTTCTCGCTACCCTTGGCATCAAAATCTTGAGCCATAACCCGCTCCATAATAGAGTTTGCCAGGTTACTGGAAAGAGACATCGAAATAGCAGATGTTGCCGTACCACTGATATTAGCATAAGCACGGGAAATTTCAATAAAAGCGATAGAAATAATAACAACCGCTAATAAGATTTCTGTAACGGCGTATCCTCTCAAAGATTTATATTTATTGAACATAAATATATCCTGTTGGAGCAATAATATTAATTTTCCAATCACCATCATTAATATTAATTACTGCATTCAAATTTGTTATAGGCTCTCCCAGAATATTAAACTCTAGCGCCCCAGAATTAAATCCAGTGATAGATGTAATATCTATATAGCTTGGCATAGTAAATGTGTTAGATGTTTCACCATCTAGTATCAGGGCTGATTGACTGGATTTAAATTGAAGTGTATATGATTCATTTCCAGGATTTACAGAAAAATGAAAAGGTTCATTTTTTGCCATGCAAAAATCACGGGCATTTTGTATCCTACGGTTCATGGTCTGAAGTTCTTCATTGATATTAAGCCACTTATTATAATTACTGTAAGTTGAGATAACAGATGTGCCCAATATTCCTGCGATTACCATAATGGCAATCAGTTCAATCATTGTAAATCCTGTTAATGTCTTATGCATAAAAAACGCCGATAAATTTCGGCGGATTATTCAAGTTAATAAATGATAAATTATGGCATTGAAGTATATACTAGCTCTGGTATCTTTTCATCACCACCTGGTATTACTGCCAATGTTCCATCAACATTATTACTTCCAATTAAGGCCCCGAGAGCTCCATTTTGATCTTTATCCCTATATGCTGATAAATGAAAACCATTTTTATCAATACCTTTTGATTGCCCAGAAATAGTAGTCAGAGGTGCGTAAAAAATCCAATATACATCTTTGAAATTTGCACCTTCTCCACCGTATACAAAAGGTACACCATGCGGAAAATATCCAAATAGAATGGCATTTGTCTGTTTATGTTCTTCAGCTACTGCGGGGCCGTTGGAAAAAATATTTTCAACACTTATCTGTGCCCAGAGATTTTCATTAAATTTATCTACCCACTCTTTTAAATATTTATTACCATCTTTATTCCAATCTCTAAACTCTGATGGTTCCAAATAGGTATGTTCATTTTTGGACTGACCTTTTTTCATTCTATCTTTTAGTGCTTTTGTTAAAGTCATCTTGGATACATCTTTATTCTCTGTAGAGACTTCAATGTGATCTTTTATTGTATAAAACATATCTGATACTGCTTTTTCGTGTTTTGCCGCACTGCTACAATTCATATTTATAGAAATAATAAAAAGTGAAAGGATTACAGTATAAAATAAATTAGTGTCCTGCTTTTTTTTAACACTGTTTTTTAATAAATGTTGGAGAAATAAAAAACGCCAGCATATACTGGCGTTTTTAAAACAGGAATATATCTTCAATTTTTAGGTACTAGTCTGCTGCTTTGATTGAAGTATGTACAAATTCAGATGAAGGTTGAGTATCAGGGTCTGTGACATATGTTACAGTCCCATTAGCAGCAACTGTAATATCACCTTCATAATTGTGGTCTTGGTCATCATCATAAAATAGACATAGTGTGTAACCGTCAAACTGAACACCACCATCAGCTCCATCCAATGTGGTAATTGGAGCATAAACAATATAATAAACATCTTCCTGGCTAGTATTTGCGGCATCACCATAGGATGATATATCAACTGCAGATCCTGCATTACTAACTGAATTAGGGATTCCATGAGGAAAATATCCAAAAACTGCGGCGGCGGCGGCATTGTCCGTTGCAACTGCATTTCCAACATGATTATCAAACTGCCATTGCACCCAGTAATCTTTATCATAGTCTTCTATCCAGGCATCAAGATAAGTATTTAATGTACTGGAAGAGATTACCGGAAATTGTTTCATTCTACTGCCTGTCATTGAATTTTTTACGGATTGATTATTAACAGAATTTTTTATGGCCCCGTACATTGTCTGAGCATTAGACTGGTAAGCCCCTGCGGTGAGACTACCAATAGCAGGCACAATAACAGCTGCTAAAATACCTAAGATTACCATCACTGCGATTAATTCGATAAGTGTAAATCCACTTCGAACTGATTTTTTTAATTTATTCATTGCTTTCCTCGGATTTCTTGATTTTATGTTTTCTTAAGATAAATTGAGTTCCCAAAATATCATCAAAGTCTCCAAATGTATCTCTTTGGAGTGCTATATTGCAAATTAATTTTTTACACCAATTATTATTTAAATACGATCAAGAGAATTACATCATATTGATCATATTTTGCACCATAGGCATAAATACTGCTAATACGAAGACTCCTACAAAAGCAGTAATTAATAAAGTTAAGACTGGTTCCATAGATCCCATGACCGCATCCATTTTATCATCGAGTTCAGCGGAAAAATATTCTGCTAATGATTCCAGCATAAGCACTAAAGCACCAGTGCGCTCTCCAATATTTATTAAACTGGTTGCCATCTGTGGCATATACTCTCCTTCAAGAGCAATACTTAAGGGAATTCCTTCCAGAACTTTTTTCTTCGCATCTATTAAATCTTTTTCAAATATTTTATTATCAACTGTATCTGAAGCAATCTCAAGAGCATTTTCAATTTTAACGCCACTACCTACAAGGGTTCTAAAAATCTGCCCAAACCGGGCAATAAGGCCAGCCTGTACCAAACTTCCTATTTTGGGGATATTCAATTTTAATCGATCCCAAAAAAGACCTCCAGATGGAGTATCAATAATATATTTAACAATTGCAAAAAGCGCTATAATACCAAAAACAGTCACAAAGATATATTGGCTTAAATATTCTCCAATACCTAACATTATTTTTGTAGGCAATGGCAGTTCAGATGGTGACATATTGGAAAATAATGTTTTTGCCATTTTGGGCATAACAACAGTTATTTGTATGTATCCTGCAATAAATAATGCAATAATCACAAATGTAGGATATCGAAGTGCCTTTTTAATTTTTTTCTGAGTTTCCATATTACGAGTTACAAAATCCCGGATCTGATTGAATATATTGGGCAACTGACCGCTGGCTTCACCAGCACGGACCATATTCACATAAAAATTATCAAATACTTCAGGATTGTTAGCCATCGCATCAGATAAGGAATCTCCCTGAGAAACGGAAGTTCGCAGATCCTGTACCACTTTTTTTAGCTTTTCACTTACTACCGCCTGCTCTAGGGCGTCCAAGGCATCTAATAGCGCAATACCAGTATTTAACAACAGCTCTAATTGCCTGGTAAATATATTTAATTCTTTAATTGACAGTTTTTTGCTTGGAGCCAGGCCAATTTTTTCCAAGTAAGGATCAATATTCATGTCCATACTTAAACCAGATTTTTTCGTAGCTGATAAGAGACGTTGATCCATCTGACCCAATAGATGATGAATTTCAATAATTGACGGCGCTGTTATATTACGTTCGATGACAGTACCACTGGCATCCATTACTTTACAATTAAAATTTGGCATTTATAGCACCCGGGATATTTCTTCTATAGAAGTAGATCCTTTTTTAACAAATTCTTGTGCTGCGTTGACAAGGGTTGGCATTCCCTGTTCTATTGCAAGTTTATTGATATCCAGCGCGCTTCCTCCAACCTTTACAATTTCATTGATCTCCTCCGTTGGCACTAGTAATTCATATAAACCTGCTCTACCGCTATATCCATTTGTACAATTATCGCAACCAGCTTCTAATGCTTGATATAAACTCCCTTTAAAATCTCCCATTCCAATAGTTTCTAATTCTACTTCAGTTGCTTTATGCTTAACCTTACATTTATCACACAATCTTCGAATCAATCGTTGAGCTAAAATTCCTCTTACAGTTGTAGTTAGCAGAAAAGGATCTGTTCCCATATCAATTAAGCGAGTATACGTAGATGCAGCATCATTGGTATGCAAGGTACTGAATACTAAATGACCAGTCAGAGCTGCCCGTACGGCTAACTCTATAGTCTCATTATCACGCATTTCTCCAACCATAATAATATCAGGGTCTTGGCGAAGCATTGAACGCAACGCTGCTGAAAAAGTCATACCCGCCTTCTCATTTACCTGTCCTTGGACAATACCTTCAAGCTGATATTCAATGGGGTCTTCAATAGTCATGATATTTTCAGAAATAGAGTTTACCTTACTTAATGTGGCATACAATGTTGTGGATTTTCCACTACCAGTTGGTCCAGTTACAAGAACGATACCATTACCGCTATGATAAACTTCTTCCCAAGTTTTAAGGGTATCGCGTCTAAAGCCGAGTTTATTCAGGTTTGTAATACCTTTAGATTGATCCAGAACCCGCATAACTACTTTTTCACCAAAAGGAGTAGGATATGTCGAAACTCGAACATCAACTGGTTTACCTGTCATCACTTCTTGCTGAAAACGACCATCTTGTGGCTTACGAGACTCTGCGATATCAATTCCAGCTTGTATCTTAAAACGAGATACTAACCCTGCTGCTTTGTTTGGAGGTAATGATAATACTTCATCTAAAATACCATCTTTACGGAATCGAACACGTAATTTTTCTTCACCTGGTTCAATATGTATATCACTAGAACCACTATTTACAGCTTCAATCATTATATTTTCTGCAATTTTGATATTTTCTTCGCTATCTTCTTCTTCTCCTGCAATAGTCTTTTCAGATAACCCCCCCATAAAAGCAGACCCTGTAGAAAAATTGTTCTCGTGGGCTTCCTGGATCATACGTTCAGATGCCAGCACAGTCTGAATCTCTTTACGTGACATTTTTTTTAACCGATCTATAAGACCAATATCCATAGGATCAGATGTAGCTATAGTCAACGTATCCCCAATAATGAAAAGGGGCATAATTTTCATTTCCTTAGCCTGATCCTTTTTTATCATTTCTAACGCTTCATCTGAAACATTCAGATGATTTAAATCAACCATTGGTATATATAATTGAATACCAAGGGCAGTAAGGACTTCTTCTTCATTGAGAAATCCCAGCTGAATACAGGCATCTCCAAAATGGCATCGATGTGTTGTCTTATAATCCACAACTTCATCAACCTGCTGAGGGCTAAGCATATTTTCACTAATTAAAATTTGGCCTAAACTTCTATTCATAATCTATCCTCAAGCTTCTACCGGATTATTTGCCATAATTAGATTAATTAGTTCCTCTGCTAATTGGTCAAGCACAATAGGTTTTCGAAGAAATAGATCACAACCAGCCTGCTCTGATTTCATTACATCTTCCTGCATATCATTTGAAGAAACAAATACTATTGGAATATTTTCAAAACGATTATCCATTTTAATTAGTTTACATATTTGAAAACCATCCAGATTTGTTTGCACTGTATCCATCATGACCATCGCAGGTTGAGTTTCAATTACCAATCGATAACCATCTACACCATCTCTTGTTGAAATCACATCAATTCCCAGCTCATTAAAATAATCCTCAGTAGACCTAGAAAAAGTCTCATCATTATCAATAATTAAAATATGACTATTATTCATCAATAATTAAATTGAAGCTGAAATTACTGTTGGGGTAATAAAAATTAATAGTTCCCGTTGTTCTCGTTCTGTGTTACGATATCTGAAAATTTTCTTAAGAAATGGGACATCTCCAAGTAAAGGCATTTTGGACAGACTTTCAAAATCATTATCAAATATTAAGCCTCCTATAAGCAATGTTTCTCCGTTTTTAACCCTTACATTGGTATTAGTAGAACGTGTTGAAACCATAGGCCTTTGCTCTGCGCCCACGTAGCCGATTATTGCCTGTACAACAGCATCAATCTTCATTGAAATCACATCTTGTGGATTTACTCTTGGTAATACACTTAACGAAACATTTATACTCTGATCTTGATAGGTATAAGGATTTTGTCCAAATACACTTCCCTCACCCTGTGGAACAAGTACAGGGATAGTTGTCCCTACCACAATATTAGCAGCAGAATTACTCATAGTCGTAACTTGGGGTTCTTGTAATAATTTGGTGTCTCCATCATTTGCTAAAAGATCCAGCATGGCAGAAACAACCGGCGCTGTCAAAGTAGCAAAACTCATATTATTTCCAGGGAGTTTGATATGGCCGACATTAATTGTATTACTTGTATCTGCTTCCCCACCTCCAGGGATATACATTGTTTCCCGTAAATTCCAATTGATACCTATTGTTTCATCATGCTTAAGAGTTGTTTCTATAAATTTAACAGAAATATTGATTTGATCTCCTTCTACATCTAAAGACTTAATCACACTATCAATTATATCAAAATTACTTGGTATATCTGTGATCATAAGTATATCCTGTTCCCCTCCAGTATCTTCAGAAGACTGAGTAGAAGAAAGTGCCTTTATTTTGCCTCGGCCAGTAATCGCCTCCTTAACTGCTTCTGTAGCTGTTTTCCCTTTTATATAACTCAACCTGTATATGCGAGTCATAAGTTCACCGCTCAATACTCGTCCACCTGATGAAGGTTGTACAATAATTATATTATCCTGAAGAAACCATTCGAATCCATTAACGTGCAGAATAGCATCCAGTGCTGTTTCAAGGGATACTTCTTCTAGGTTTAATGTGACTTCACCTTTTATATCACCACTCAGTATCAGATTTAAATTATCTTGTGAAGCCAAAAGTCTAACGACATTTACCAACTGCGCATCACGGAAATTCATTGTCACTCTTGATTCAGGCAATCTTCTTGATGGAAATACATATTTTGGAAGCGGTTTAGATACTTTCCCTTTCTTCCAGATTACTTTCAATTTATGCTTAGGTGATTCAGGTCTTGCTGGTTCCAACCGGAGCTTATAATCTGGCAATCTGGTAAAACCCATTCTAACCTTCAAAGTGTTCTTTATTTCTTTTTGATTATCATTTCGTGGGATACTGACAGTATAATGAAATAGAGGACTATGTGAACTTTTTTTTGTAAAATTTCCTCGGTCCCATTTTACTTTGCTTAATGACAAAGTAACACTCGGTGGAGCAAATGTTTCACTGGTTACATAATCAATTTTGGAATTACTAAATTCCATTACCAACATAAATGAGCTGTCTTCTTCAGTGGTGTAAATATCTAGTAGTTCTGGGGCACCTTTCACTTTATCCTTTTTGGATTCATCAAGAATATCTGATTTTATACCAGGAAATTTAAATTGCCCAATTAATAAAGATGTGGAAAGTACGAATAGACATATTTTAGATATCAATGTTGTATGTTTCATTTATTGTTCCAGTTTTAAGGTTACTCGATGTTTATTGCGTTTAAGCAGTACACGGTTTTTAGTAATATCAGCTACCATGAAACCTTGGACCCGCTTCCCTTCCATTGCAATATCTCCATTTATAATCGCTTTGTATCCTTTTTCAAAACGGGTAATCCCTGTTAATTTGAACCTGCTCTTATAGATATTACTACGGTCATAAAAAATATCTTTACCCCAACCATCTTGAGCTATACTCAATAATTGAGGGACACTGTATGCCAATGATCCTACTTTTTCTGTTGTTGAAGAAGTCTGTACAGGAATTGCACTGGATACTTTTGGACTGGATTTTCCACTGAAATCAGGTAGAAGATCTATAAAAAATCCTCTGAAATAGATCAGGATTACTCCAAACATAAGCCCTACAAGTATTTTTTCCCGATTCAAGGTGTGTCCTCTGCATAGGTAAGGTACTGTAGTTTTGCAATAACACCTTTAGGATCATCATCATCTAAAGCAAAAGAACAATGTTCGAGTCGTAGATCAGTTGACATTTGTTCCAGCATTTCCATAAATAAACCGATTCCCAGAAAGTTTCCTGCTAATTGAAAACTAAGTGCATGCCGCTTAAGAGGAATTTTATCTCCCTCAAGATACTCATTCAATGGCGGGAAAGTATCTTGACTGTAGGTTTCAATATTACTCATCTTTATTCCATTTTTTTTTGAAAGATCATTTAAATTTTTTATTTCCGCCGCCAGCTCACTACCTGAAATATGATAAGTAATTAAATTACTTTTCTTATCAGAAAAGAATTGTTGAATCTTTTCTATTTCATTCATAATTCCACTGCCTTCTCTAAGCTGTTGTTCAACAGAATTTATTTTGGATTGAATTTGCATTATCTCTTTGTTTACGTTTTTCCTATCCCATACAAAAATGACAATCAATGTCATAATTATTATTGTAAGTAAAAAAAATTTGAGATGGTGCTTCATATTCTTTTATAGTACTAAGCTAATTGAAAATGATGTTTTCCATTTATTGACGACCTTTCCAGGACTAAAATAAACTGCTTTAAAAGTATTGCTGGAATCAAGTACGTTTTTGAATGATTGTGCCATGTTACTAGCTTTTTCTTTCCCCAAAGAATAAAAACCATCTAAGGATATAATGAACATAAGATTATCATCATTAGAAAGAGTATCATCTATAACATAACTTGATAATTCTTTATCTAAAATCAGACTGGTAACTTTAAAATTATCTGGTACTGCATTACTAAGGTATTTCAAAGTAGTAACCATATTTGAGGATAAGGCTTTATCTTCATCAATAAGTACCTGAAAAGCATCTGCAACCATTACTTGTTTTTCTAAAACCTGCTTCACATCTTGGCGGACATTTAGAAGTGATAGTTCAGAGTATTTATTTGGCAGGCTTGCTTCCAAAGGTTCAATCTTACCTCGCTGGGCATATGCAGTAAGGCTAAATACTGCTATCATTATAATCAGCATATTTTGTAGAATACGGTTGATCCCAAAGAAACGATATTCTTTCTTGTGTGATTCAGGCAAAAGGTTCAATTCACTGTCTGTATTCATTAAAAGACCCAAATTAGCCATATAATCAAGCTCAATAGTATTTTCCCTAATCTTTGGTTTTTCAAACACCATCTCTTCTGCTGTTTTATGAATCTTTTCTAATGATCTATCTAGATCTCTTAGTAAAAGCTCATTTTTAGTTTCTTTTTCTCTGAATTTTTTTAATTCTTCTTCCAAAACTTCTATCCGTTCGCTATAGCTTGACGTATGCTCTTGTAAGTCTTTTAAAGATTTTTCAAGTTCTTCCAACTCATTTTTTTCCTTAGCAATTTTTAACTCCAGTTTAGTACAATCGTCTTCCATACGTTTAATTTTTCTCTGGTTGATCTGTTCAGTTTCTTTTTGAACATGTTCAACAGAAGCCGACTTTTTCTGTAATCGTGCAATATCCTGTTCAGCCTGTATAATTTCTTCAAATAAGTCCTTAGAACGAGCTTTTAATTCCGCAAGATCCATATAACTACGAAGCTTATATTCTGTATCATCCCTACTAATTTCTATCGCCTTTGGTGTTAGATCTTGTTCATAAACAGAATATTCTAGCACCCTTTTCATATTTTTATTGATTTTTATCAACTCTTTTTCAAGAATAGTCAAATCTACTTTCCAACTTTTTAGATCTTCTTCCATATCTCGGATCTTTATATCCAGTTCTTTTTTTTGCTTTGTTTCTTGATCAATTAAATCATACAAACTATCTATAAATTCATTTAACATTGATTTGGTAACTGGAAAAAGCTCCTTAATTTGATTTAAACTTTCCAACACTTCCAATTGCGGGTTGCCAATTACACTAAGATTTTCTCGATTATTTACTTGCAGTGTGTTTGTTTTATCCAAATCATTTTTGAGAACATCCAGCTCATGTTTTAATTCATCTATTGTTTTTATTGTTTTTGATCGCTCATCATTTTGAGTATCTATGGCTTTATTTAATTTTTGCATGCTCTTTTCTAGATACGATACTCGGATAGAAAATTTTTCTTCCATCCTCAGTAAGATTTGACGTTGCTTTTTTTCATTTAAAATTTTCTTAGCTAGTGTGTGTTTCTGGTTAGTAGCGGATGTAAGATTTTTTGTTTTTTGAATTAGAATCAGAATTTTTTTCTGAAGTTTCTGACTTTCATATTCCTCTTCATCAAATTCCTTTTTTAATTTCCGCAGGTTTAGCTCTTCATCATGTTTTTTTCTATTTATTGT
>TARA_B100000686_G_scaffold28767_2_pt1 | contig 13192 bp, 10 predicted proteins | sample TARA_B100000686 | Tara Oceans TARA_B100000686 (sample SAMEA2622733) | marine metagenome | biome: marine biome (ENVO:00000447); feature: marine epipelagic mixed layer (ENVO:xxxxxxxxx); material: "saline water (ENVO:00002010), including plankton (ENVO:xxxxxxxx)" | depth 150 m
CGGCACGGCTGCCTGGGTTGCTCAACAGACGCTGATCGTGCTGGGACAGGTTCCGATTTGGGTGCTTCAGGCAAGTATTGCCGTGCTGGCTACCGTGTTTACCTTGCTGATGTCGAACGTCGGGGCGACGGTCTTGCTTGTGCCTTTGGCGGTGAATATTGCGATCGGAGCTGGAGCCGATCCCGCGGTGTTCGCGTTAACGGTGGCTATCGCAACGTCCAACTCTTTCTTGATCCCCACGCACCAGGTCAATGCGCTGATTATGGGCCCGGGGGGTTATCGCGTGGCGGATTTCATGCGTGCGGGTGGAATCATGACCATCCTGTTTCTCGTGATCATGATGATCATGCTGAACCTCATCTTCTGAGATGGCTAGTCTGGCGGAATAGGGCTGGGGCTATTGATCCAGCAGTCGAATTCGCTCCCACTCAAGCATCACATCCTTACGCTGACTTCCCCAGCGGTAGCCGCCGACTGCGCCGTCTGACCGAATGATACGGTGACAGGGGATCAGGAAAGCTATCGCGTTTCGGCCGACAGCCGTTCCCACTGCACGGGCTGCCCGGGGTTTTTGAATGGTCTCGGCGAGATCGCCATAGGTAGCGGTCGCGCCGAGCGGAATTCCCAGCAGTGCCCGCCAGACCTGAAGCTGAAAGTCTGTTCCCTGCACCAACAGTGGCAGAGGGCTACTGGGTAGCGAGCCTTCGCCCGGAAAGATCTGCCTCATCATGCCAGCCGTATCATCCTGGGCAGGGGAGAGGTCTGCGCCGGGCCAAGTACCCCTGAGCGGAACAAGCGCTTGCGTCGTTTCGCTCTCCGGGAACGAGAGCCAGCAGATACCCCGGGCGGTGATACCCAAGAGACAACTTCCAAAGGGGCTGTCGTGGATGCCATACCCGATCTCGAGGCCGGCCCCTTGATCCCGGTGTTCTGCTGGCGTCATGCTCTGGACCGTGACAAAGAGATCGTGTAAACGGCCCGGTCCAGACAAGCCGCTGGTGAGGGCGGAATCGAGAACACTTCTACCACTGCGGAGTTGTTGTTGGGCGTCAGTGAGGATAAGAGACTGGACATATTTTCTTGGGTTGATGCCAACCCAACGCTTGAACAGCCTTTGAAAGTGATGGGGACTGAGATCCACAGCGGCTGCGGCTTGGTCCAAAGTAGGCTGTTGGCGCGACCGCGAACGCAAAAACGCCAAGGCCTTTGCCGCGCGTGCGTAGTCCGATTCCAACTGGTTGATCCCTTTCGACATGCTGACCAAGAATAGTTTTGGCCTCGGAACTGCGCAACCCGATTCTTGCGTTCAAAGGCCGAACCAGAGCAATTTCCTTTGATACACTCGTAGGTTTTAGGACCCCTTGGCCTGTCAAAAACGGGTGTATGAAACCGACTTAAATCGGGTCCGCGATTTGAAGCATTCCGGAGGCAACATGGCAGTTGATTTCCCAGATCAGGCACAGATTGTCATTATCGGTGGCGGTGTGGTGGGGTGCAGCGTCGCGTATCACTTGGCGGAGTTAGGCGTGAGCGATGTGGTTCTGCTCGAGCGAAAGTCACTGACCAGTGGTACAACTTGGCACGCGGCAGGGTTAGTGGGGCAGTTGCGTGCGACTCAGAACCTAACGCGGTTGGCGCAGTACACCACCAATCTCTACGCTGAACTGGAACACCTGACGGGCCAGGCGACGGGCTTTCGTCAAAACGGTTCTCTCAGCCTCGCAACAGACTCTGAACGGTTTGAGGAACTTAAACGGGGTGCCTCCATGGCCAGTTGTTTCGGTCTTGAGGTCGAAGTCGTCAGTCCCCAGGAGGCGCTTGATCTTTATCCGATCATGTCCATCGAGAATATCGTCGGCGCAGTCTTTTTGCCGCGCGATGGCCAAACCAATCCGACTGATACGACGCAAGCCCTGGCTCGAGGGGCGCGGGATAAGGGAGTCCGAATCTTTGAGGGGATCAACGTTGAGTCCTTCGAGAAAGAAGGAGGCCGAATCGCCGCAGTCATCACGAATCGTGGCCGGATTGCATGTGAGACGGCAGTGAATTGCGCTGGGATGTGGGGAAGAGCACTGGGCCTGAAGGCCGGGGTTTCCGTCCCCCTTCATGCCGCCGAGCATTTTTACGTTGTCACCGAACCCATTCCTGACCTGCCGAAAGACCTGCCGGTGGTTCGGGAGCCCTCCGTTTGCAACTACTACAAGGAAGATGCCGGCAAGATGATGGTCGGAATGTTTGAGCCCGTAGCCAAGCCCTGGGGCATGGAGGGAATTCCAGAAGACTTCGAATTCGGCACGCTGCCGGAAGATGTCGAGCATATTGAGGAGCAACTGAGCTGCGCAATCGAGAGAATTCCGGTGCTCGGCAAGACGGGCATCAAGATTTTTTTCAACGGGCCTGAAAGTTTTACGCCGGATAACCGGTATTGGTTGGGGCCTTCTGTAGAAGTGCCGAACTTCTTTCTGGCTGCCGGGTTCAATTCGATCGGTATTCAATCAGCCGGTGGGGCTGGGAAGGTGTTGGCGGAGTGGATAGTGAACGGTCATCCGCCGATGGATCTTTGGGATGTCGATGCGCGCCGAATGATGCCCTTTCAGGTTAACCAGCAGTATCTTCACGACCGGACCGTGGAAGCGCTGGGGTTGCTGTACGCCATGCACTGGCCTTTCCGCCAGCCAGAAACGGCACGCGGGGTACGGACCTCGGTTCTGCACCAGCGGTTAAGTGATTTGGGTGCATGTTTTGGCGAGACCGCTGGATGGGAGCGCGCGAACTGGTTCGCCCCGACAGGGGTTGAGCCGGTGTACGAGTACACTTACGGCCGGCAAAACTGGTTCGAGCACTCGGCTCGGGAACACCAGGCGGTTCGCGAAAACGTCGGTGTCTTCGATATGAGCTCTTTCGGCAAGTATCTCGTTCAGGGCCGGGATGCCTGTCAGTTGCTGGATCGGGTGAGTGCGAATCGGATGGATGTGGAGCCGGGGCGGGTGGTCTACACGCAATGGCTCAACCCGGATGGCGGAATCGAAGCGGACCTCACAGTGACCCGGCTGAGAGAGGAGGAGTATCTGGTCGTCACAGCCGCAGCCTCGCAGACACGCGACCTGCATTGGCTCAAGAGCAGTGTTCGGGATGAAGAGCACGTCTTCGCCACGGATGTGACGGGGGGATACAGCGTGCTCAGCGTCATGGGTCCGCGGTCTCGAGACCTGCTGCAATGCCTGACTCCAGCCGACCTGTCCAATACCGCTTTTCCCTTCGGCACCTCCCAGGAGATCGAAATGGGTTATGCCCTGGTCCGGGCCACACGCATCTCCTACGTGGGAGAACTCGGGTGGGAGATCTATATCCCGAGCGAGTTTGCGCTGGGTGTGTTTGACCGACTGAGCCAGGTGGGCCAGGAGTTCGCATTGCAGCCCGCCGGACTGCATGCCCTCAACAGCCTCAGAATCGAAAAGGCCTACCGTCACTGGGGGCATGACATAGGGCCCGACGATAATCCGTTTCAGGCTGGACTGGGGTTCGCGGTCAGCCTGGACAAGCCTGGCGGATTCATCGGCAGGGACGCCCTGTTGCGCGTGGCGGAGACTCCACTTACCCGAAGACTCGCCCAGTTCGTTCTGGAAGATCCCATGCCGATGCTTTATCACGAAGAGCCTATCTGGAGAGATGGAGTGCGGGTCGGCAGAACGACCTCAGGGATGTACGGACACACGCTGGGTGGATGCGTGGGCCTGGGCTATGTCGAAAGCGATGAGGTCATTGACCGCACTTTTCTTTCGCAGGGGCTTTGGGAGATTGAAGTGGCGGGGCAGCGCGTGGGCGCGAAGGCCAGTTTTGCTCCGATGTACGATCCACGCTCGGAAAGGATAAAGGCCTGAGATGGCATCAACGGAAAAGCTCTATCAGGAAGATCCCTACATTAAGGAGTGCAGGGCTATTGTCACGGGAATTGCGGACCATGCTGTCATCCTGGATCGGAGTGTTTTTTACTGCCAGGGAGGAGGGCAGCCGGGAGACACCGGGGTGCTGGCTCTAACGGATGGCCGTTTGTTAAAGGTAGTGAACACCATTACTGAGCAGGAGACTGGAGAACAACTGCACGTGCTCGATGGCGACGAGACACTCCCCGCATTAGGTGTGGAAGTAACTGCTCGAATAGACTGGGACAGGCGTTACGGCTTTATGCGGATGCATAGCTGCATGCATATGCTCTGTGCGGTGATTGATGCGCCGGTAACCGGCGGTTCGGTGAGTGAGGGACGCGCCAGGCTGGATTTCGACCTCCCGGACCCGATCGACAAAGGGGAAGTGACGGAAGCGCTCAACGAGTTAATCCAGCAGGATAAACTGAGACACTTCAGGTGGATTACCGACGAGGAACTTCAGTCCCAGCAGGACCTGGTCCGAACCATGTCGGTGAGTCCGCCGGTAGGACAGGGTCGGGTACGCCTGGTGGAGTTCGAGGGGATAGATCTTCAGCCCTGCGGGGGCACCCACGTTGCGCGGTCAGGAGAAATCGGCCCGGTGCGGGTTTCCAAGATCGAAAAGAAGGGCAAACAGAATCGCCGTGTCATCGTAGAGTTTGCCTGATGACGGCCTAACGCTTTTGTGTGACCTCGCTGTGCAACTATACGTTGGAGTCGGGAACGGCATTCTTTTTCTTGGTAATAAACTCGCGCAGTCCCTCGTCGATCCCCTCGTCGATAGCGGGCGGATCATAATCGGTGAGCATCTGCTTCCAGGTGACGTTGGCCCGTTGCGCGGCGTCTAAAGCGCCCTCAGACTGCCACTGTTCAAAGCTGTTGCTGTCCGCAGTGGTTGACCGGTAAAACGCGGTTTCAAAATTGGCTTGGGTGTGGGCGCATCCGAGGAAGTGGTTCCCGGGGCCGACCTCGGCAAGTGCGTCCATGGCCTGTGCATTTACAGAGTCATCAATCCCAGCAAGGAATACCTCGATCATGCCGGCTTGGTCCGCATCGAGGATAAATTTTTCGTACCCCATGGCCAGACCGCCCTCGAGCCAGCCGGCCGTATGCAGCATGAAATTCACTCCGGCGAGCATGGCGCTTTGGAGGGTATTCGCAGATTCGTAGGCTGCCTGAGCGTCAGGCAGCTTGGACGCGCACAAGCCGCCGCCGCTACGAAAGGGGACTCCGAGCCGGCGGGACAGGGCGGCGCAGATGAAGATCACCATGCTGGGTTCAGGTGTTCCAAAGGTGGGTGCTCCGGACTGCATCGATACGGCGCTGGAGAATGTGCCGAAGATGACCGGCGCTCCCGGTCTGACAAGTTGTGTGAAGCAGATGCCCGCCATGGCCTCGGCCAGGATCTGGGTACAGGTCCCCACCACGGTGACGGGTGACATGGCGCCCGCCAGAATAAATGGCGAGATGACTGTTGCCTGGTTGTTCTCGGCGTAGACACGAGCCGCCCCGAGCATCGTGGCATCGAAGGTCATCGGTGAATTGGCGTTGATCAAACTGGTGACCACACAGTTTTGATCGACGAACTCCTCACCGAAAACAATTTTTGCCATGTCCACGGTGTCCTGCGCCCGAGTCGGCTCTGTGACCGAACCCATAAATGGCTTGTCGGACAACTTAAGGTGGCTGTACACCATATCCAAGTGGCGTTTGTTTACCGGAATGTCGACCGGCTCACAGACGGTGCCGCCGGAGTGATGCAGCGAGGGGCTGAGGTATGCTAGTCGTACAAAATTCTCAAAATCAGCGAGGGTGGCGTAGCGCCTGCCTTGATCGAGGTCGTGGACAAAAGGCGGCCCATAGGCTGGGACCAGAACGCAATGATCGCCTCCGATCCGTACGCTGCGTTCAGGATTGCGTGCGAACTGGGTGTATTCCCGCGGGGCGCTCTGATTGATAATGGACCGGCACATGCCTTTCGGGAACCGAACCCGCTCTCCGTCAACTTGCGCGCCGGCCTCCTTAAAGCGGTTTAGCGCATCGGGATCATCCCGAAAATCAATACCGGTTTCCTCCAGCAGGGTCTCGGCGTTGGTTTCAATCAGTTGAAGAATTTCCTCACTGGCGAACTCGTACGGCGGTACACGGCGAGTGATGTAGGGAATCCCTGTTCGCACGGAGCCCGCACGTTTGGCACGCTTCGCAGAGCGCGCGCTGCCTCTTGTTCGACGTCGTTCCTGGCTCATGACTGGATACCGGTTTAGGGGAGGGAATTATCATGCTCAAGCCTGAGGCGTGATTTTAAAAGAACGACACCGAAATAGCCTCAATCGGCAGACGGGGATGGCCAGAGGCGCGGGTCCTGGTCCTTCGAGGCGGGATCACGCAGAAATCCGGCGCATTTGCAGGGGTTCGGCGTCAACGCACCGTAGACTCACGTCCAGACGGAAAATAGAATACGGCCTCCAGCGTCTGGCGCAAAGCTGCTTGCGAGCGACTTCCGAGAGCGCCAGGAAAGTGATTGCGGCAATAACCACGAGATGTGACAGCATGAAAGTACTCGTTCCAATTAAACGTGTGATCGATGCCAACATTAAAGTTCGTGTGAAAGCGGATAACAGCGGCGTCGAGCTAAACAATGTCAAGATGGCGATGAATCCCTTCTGCGAGATAGCGGTGGAAGAGGCGATTCGGATGCGTGAGGCCGGCACAGCAGACGAGGTGGTTGTGGTGGCGGTCGGCCCAAGTCAGAGCCAGGAGACCCTGCGCACGGGGCTCGCGATGGGAGCGGATCGGGCGATATTGATTGAAACGGATCCGATTCCGGAACCCTTAGCGATCGCCAAACTGCTTAAGGCCGTGGCGGAAAAAGAAGGACCGGGAATGGTTATTCTCGGGAAGCAGGCAATCGATGGGGACAATAACCAGACGGGGCAGATGCTTGCCGGCCTGCTCAATTGGTCTATCGGGTCGTTTGTTTCAAAACTCGCGGTCGAGGAGTCGACCGTTAAGGTGACGCGGGAAGTGGATGGCGGCCTTGAAAACATAGAACTGGTTGCTCCGGCCGTGATCACGGTGGACCTTCGACTTAATGAGCCCCGATATGCCTCCTTGCCGAACATCATGAAGGCGAAGAAAAAGCCCCTGGATACTCATACTCCGGATGAGTTGGGTGTGGACGTCACGCCCAGGCTTGAAGTGCTGCAGGTGTTGGAGCCGCCCGGCCGCGCAGCAGGTGTGAAAGTGAACAGCGCTGATGAACTGGTTGAAAAACTGCGAAACGAAGCAAAGGTGATCTGATGAGTATTTTGGTAATTGGGGAGCACGATAACGCAACTCTCCGCCCGTCGACCCTGAATGTGGTTACCGCTGCCAAAGCGCTCGGTAATGAGATCGATGTGTTGATTGCTGGTAGCAACTGTCAGGCCGCCGCTGATGAAGCGGCGACCGTGTCCGGAATCGCCCGGGTCCTCAAGGCGGATGATCCCGCGCTTGCAGATGGCCTGGCTGAAAATATGGCACCGCTGGTGCAGTCTTTGGCAGGGAATTACTCCCACGTCCTCGCACCGGCGACAACGTATGGGAAGAATCTGCTGCCGCGGGCTGCTGCGCTGCTCGACGTACAGCAAATTTCTGACATAAGCGGGATCGAAAGCGAGGATACGTTTGTCCGTCCGATATATGCCGGTAACGCCATGGCAACGGTTCGATCCCGTGACTCCTTGAAATTGATTACGGTGCGCACGACCTCGTTTGAGGCGGCTGAGCAGGGCGGGTCTATCTCGATAGAAGATGTTTCCGGCGGCGTGGATGCAAAGCTTTCTACTTTTGCGGGAGAAGAGCTGACCCGCTCCGAGCGACCGGAACTGACCACGGCGGATATCATCGTTTCTGGAGGGCGCGGTATGCAGAGTTCTGAGAACTTCGCCATGCTGGAAGCGCTGGCAGACAAGCTGGGTGCCGCGGTAGGTGCGTCCCGCGCTGCGGTGGATGCTGGGTACGTTCCCAACGACTATCAGGTTGGCCAGACCGGTAAAGTGGTGGCGCCGAGTGTCTACATCGCCGTGGGAATCTCTGGGGCGATTCAGCACCTCGCCGGCATGAAGGACTCCAAGATTATCGTTGCCATAAACAAGGACGAGGAGGCGCCGATTTTCCAGGTGGCGGACTATGGCTGGGTAGCAGACCTGTTCGAAGCGATCCCCCAATTAGACGCCGCTCTGGAATCCAGCGCGGGCTGAACCCGGAGCGGCACCGGCTCTTATCGGCGCGAGACTGAGCGCAGAGGCTGCGCCCCGGGAAAACCGGGGCGCACATCACCGCGTTAGTTTCGGGATGTCGGACGGTTGTCGCACTTCCCTGTGGTCTCGATACCCCAGCGCTGACTCCTGAATTATTTCGGAATTCCCGGTAAGCGTCGGTGACAAAGTTCACCGCACTGCTCAACGGGGAACGGGTAAGGGGGGGATTAGATCCTCAAGGCAGAGAGTAACTCCTCAGCACTGGAGACCACCTGATCGGCGCCCCAACCCGTTGTTTCCTCGGGACGGGCATATCCCCATGTAACGGCAATGGCTTGCATTCCGGCCGCGTGCCCTGCAGCAATGTCCCGACTGTCGTCTCCAATGATGACCCCTCCCTGAGGCGCTAACCCCAACTCTTTACAGGCATGTTCTAGGGGAGAAGGATCCGGCTTTGACGTATTGAGGGTGTCGCCACTGACTACGCTGCCCGCGCGAACATCCAGCCCGAGAGCCGCCATCAGTGGTTCTGTAAATCGTTTCGGCTTATTGGTGACGACAGCCCAGGGGATCGCCCGCTTCTCGAGCGTTTCCAGTACGCGAGGGATGCCAGGAAAAAGCCGTGTCTGCGTGCAGAGGTTCCGGGCATACTCCTGCAGCAGCGCTTGGCGATGAGGACTGTTGCGTGCGTCTTGTGCTGTCATCCGTAACCCGTTTTGAATCAATCCGACGCTGCCCTGCGCCACCCACCAGCGCGCGGTTGCGAGGTCTATCGCAGCGTGACCGAGAGAGGTCAGTACGAAATTTAGCGCAGCGACCAGGTCGGGTGCGGTATCCGCCAGAGTGCCGTCCAGATCGAATAGGACGTGCCGGGGAATTTGGCCGTCTTCAAAAACTGGCATGACCGCTCTCAGGCAGCGGGACCGCGTAAGTAGTGGCAAATATAGTTGACCTCAACTCCGTCACCCAAAAAATAGCGCTTGGAGATGGGGTTGTAGTGCATGCCGGTGATGCCAGAGAGCGATAGCGAGACGGGCCTTGCCCAACCGTCGAGTTCAGAGGGGCGGATGAACTTTTTATAGTCATGCGTTCCACGGGGAAGCAGGGAAAGCACGTATTCGGCTCCGACAATCGCAAACATAAACGCCTTCAGATTCCGGTTGATGGTGGAGAAGAAGACACTGCCGCCTGGACGTACCAGTTTTGAACAGGCCTCCACCGCTGATGCGGGATCGGGGACGTGTTCGAGCATCTCGAGACAGCAAATGACGTCAAACGAACCCTCTTCGTGCCCAAGGAGGTTCTCCACTGTGGTGTGCCGATAATCAATATCTACATTGCTCGCAATGGCATGCAGCCGCGCCACATTGATCGGGGCAAGACCCGCGTCGATGCCCACCACCTTTGCGCCTTTTGCAGCGAGACTTTCCGAGAGGATACCGCCTCCACACCCCACATCGAGCACCCGGGCGCCCACCAGTGAGGCCCGGCTATCTATATAGTTAAGGCGAAGCGGGTTGATTGCGTGCAGCGGCGCAAACTCGCTATTGGGGTCCCACCAGCGCGAAGCCAGAGTTTCGAATTTCAGAAGTTCTTGGGGATCTGTGTTCTGCATCGGGCACCTTTTTTGGACGGATATTGTAGCCGTCAGTAGAGATCAGACTCTTGAACACCGCTTCACGATCCGTATCGGCAAACTGAATTTAATAGCTTTTATGGGGTCATCTTGTTGTTTTCGCGAGACAAACTGGTTAGAATCCCGCGTCGCGGTGCGGGGTGGAGCAGTCTGGCAGCTCGTCGGGCTCATAACCCGAAGGTCGTAGGTTCGAATCCTACCCCCGCTACCAAATGTTGTATTCCGGGACCCCGCAGTAGCGGGGTTTGTTTTTGGTGTTGCTGGTCCAGGGACGCAAAAACACGATCGCTGTGGTAGGGGACGAATTGATGGACAACAACGCGATCCGACAATTGCTGGAGCCGGCCGTGGAAGACATGGGATACGAATTACTGATGGTCGAAACGACGGGATCGCCCTCCGGGGGTCAGGTGCTTAGGGCGTATATCGATGCGCCAGGCGGCATTCTCCTCGAGGACTGCGAGCAGGTCAGCCACCAGGTGAGTGCAATTTTGGATGTGGAAGATCCCATCAAAGGGGAGTACACCCTGGAAGTCTCTTCGCCGGGGATCGATCGTCCTTTGATAAAACCAGAGCATTTCCAGCGATTTCAAGGGAGTCAGGTAAAAGTACTGATGCGTGAAACGCATCTTGGGAGGCGGCGGTTTACGGGACTGTTGGTAGAGGCTGCGCCTGAGTTCGCGGTGGTTGAGGTGGACGGCGAGGCCTATGAGTTGGCCTACCACACGATGGACAGAGCCAATCTGGTTGGACTGGATTAAAGAGGGTCAGTAGACGCGTGGTTAACCGCGCGGCGGGTATCCGGTAGCGGATAGAAAGGTGAGCTGATCTTGGATCGTAAGCATTGAATGCTTGGGAGCAGGTAAAGATGACAAAAGATGAGGTATTGATGATGGCAGACGTACTGTCCCGGGAGAAGGATATCGATCGCGGGATAGTGTTTGAAGCAATCGAAGCGGCTCTTGCCACTGCTACCCGCAAGCGAAATCGCGAGGACATGGAGGTCCGCGTGCAGATCGATCGTGCCAGTGGTGACTACGAAGCGTTCAGACAGTGGGAGATTGTTGAGGACGATGCTGCGGTGGAAAACCCCGCCCGACAAATGACGTTTGCCGCGGCCGAGATAAGCTATCCGGAGGATACGCATGAGATCGGTGGTGTCGTCGAAGAGCCGCTAGAGACCGTAGCGACCTTTGGCCGAATTGAGGCCCAGGCAGCAAAACAGGTCATTAGCCAGAAGGTTCGGGAAGCCGAACGCGCCAGGGTCTACGAGGAGTTTAAGGATCGCGTTGGACAAATGGTTCAAGGCGTCGTCAAGCGTGTGGGCAACCGCGAGGCGATTATCGATCTCGAGGGTGTTGAAGCTTCTCTTCCCCGATCCAACTGGATTGATCGGGAAATTTTGAGAAGCGGTGACCGTGTCAAGTCGATCCTGACGGAAGTGCGTTCGGAGCCGCGAGGTCCTCAATTGATTCTGGACCGTCGTTGCCCCGAACTTGTGATCAAATTGTTTCAGTTGGAGGTGCCGGAAGTCGGGCAGGGGGTGATTGAAATTCTCGGTGCCGCGAGAGATCCCGGATCCAGGGCCAAGATTTCCGTGCGTTCGCAGGATAGTCGGATTGATCCGGTCGGCGCGTGTGTCGGGATCCGCGGCGCGCGGGTTCAGAGTGTTTCAAATGAAATCAATCTCGAACGCATCGACATTATTACCTGGGTCGAGAGTCCGGCGGAGTTCGTTATCAAGGCACTACAGCCGGCGGAAGTGGATTCCATCCTGGTAGACGAAGAGTCACGATCGATGGATGTGGTCGTCGAGGAAAGCCAGTTGTCTCTCGCAATCGGACGAGGAGGCCAGAATGTCCGTCTGGCGTCCGAATTGAGCGGGTGGGAACTGAACATCATGACCGACGAGGCAGCAGCCGAAAAAGCCGAGCAAGAGGCTCAGGAAGCCGTCGAGAGACTCATGACGCAACTCAATATCGATTCCGAGGTCGCAGGCGTCCTGGTAGAGGAGGGCTTCGTCACCCCGGAAGAGGTGGCCTACGTGCCTGTCCAGGAGTTATTGGACGTTGAGGGTTTTGACGAAGATCTGGTGGAGCAGCTTCGGGTCCGCGCTCGGGATTTCCTGGATATCCGGGAGATCGCTGAACTTGAGCAGAGCCGTCCAGAGGCCGATCTGCAGGCAATGGAAGGCATGGATGAGGCTACTGCAACGCTTTTTGCTGGAAAAGGAATCCGTTCGATGGAGGAGCTTGCCGAATGCGCGACAGATGAACTGGTCGAGATGACGGGAATTGACGCCGAACGCGCCAGCGAACTGATCATGACCGCAAGGAAGCCATGGTTTGAGGAAACCGAAGGTGCCGTTGAGCCCCAGGAAGATGTCACGGGCCTAGAGAGTACCAGTTCAAGTTAACCCTTAACGGTAGATACCTATGCCTGTCGTAGCCATAAAGAAACTCGCTGAACAGATCGGCGTCGCCCCGGAAAAGCTGCTGCAGCAACTGGCCGCAGCTGGCGTATCGGGAAAAGAAGCCGATGACATGTTGGACGATGATGAGCGCGGTACCCTGCTGGCTTACCTCCGAGGTGGTAAGGCCGCCCCGGAGGCATCGAAGCCGCAGGAAAAGGTTACGCTAAACCGGCGGACCACAACCGCAGTCAAGCAGAGTTCGCGTACCGGCGGCTCCAGAACCGTTCATGTCGAAGTAAAAAAACGCAGAACCTATGTACGTCGGGGAGAGCTCCAGCGGCAGCAGGAAGAGGCGGAACAGGTTGCCCGCGAAGCCGAGGAGGCGAGAGAGCGGGAGAAACAGGCGCAGCTGGAAGCTGAAGAGAGAGCGAAGCAGGCGGCGGTTGCGGCGGCCGAAGCCGAGCAGGCGGCACAAACTGCGGAGGCTGAGGCGGCCGCCGAGGCAGCCCAGGCGACCCCTATTGAAGTCCCCACCCCGACACCTGTGCCGCCTGAAGAAGCCAAACCCACCGGTCGTCGGGAAGATAAACCCAAAAAGCGCAAAGGGAAAGGCAGAGGCGAAAGCGGGGGTGAACTCCATCTGGCAGAGGGCAAGCGCGGGAAGCGTCGCCCACGCCAACCGATAAAACCGCGCCGGCTGACTTCAACGACTGCAGGGCAGCATGCGTTTGAGAAACCAACAGAGCCGGTGAGTCGGGATATTTCCGTTCCGGAAACGATCACCGTTGCGGATCTTGCGCAACTCATGTCGGTCAAGGCGGCGGAAGTAATTCGGGTCCTGATGGAGATGGGAAGCATGGTAACCATTAACCAGGTGCTCGATCAGGACACGGCAATCCTGGTCGTGGAAGAGATGGGTCACAAAGGCATTGCCGCAGAGTTGGCTGATCCTGAAGCCATGTTGAGCGCCGATGAG
>TARA_B100000686_G_scaffold179051_1_pt1 | contig 13181 bp, 13 predicted proteins | sample TARA_B100000686 | Tara Oceans TARA_B100000686 (sample SAMEA2622733) | marine metagenome | biome: marine biome (ENVO:00000447); feature: marine epipelagic mixed layer (ENVO:xxxxxxxxx); material: "saline water (ENVO:00002010), including plankton (ENVO:xxxxxxxx)" | depth 150 m
GGTTGCTTTCATCTAAAACACGAGTAAATGGTTTACGCCATTGAATATACTCTCTTGCTAGCCTACCCCAGAAATTCTCATAATTTCCTTCTGCTTCTTTGCAAAGAGAAGAATAATCCTTTTTATTTAACAAATTAGCCTGAGCTACAAAATTATCATTAGGCTTAAAAATTCGGTTCTCTTGTAGAATTGATTTAATTGTTGCCACTTAAAACTCCAAAATTCATTTTTCTCAAAATATCATATATAAGAGAAATTGTATCACCTGCATTTTTTGAATCAAACCCAAGCTTAAATTTACTCATTAACTTCAGTTTAAAAACACCAAGTATCTCTTTCATTTTTTATAAATTTTTGATATCATATAATACAATTGTTGTGGGCTATTTAGCCCATTTTTTGCTTCTGACGATGCTATGGAGCTATTTGAGATTTTAGACCCAACCATCACTAATTTAGGATATGAATTAGTTAACGTGGAGAGGTCGTCACGTGGACGATTATTAAGAATATTTATAGATAAGCCTGGTGGCGTGAATGTTGAGGACTGCGGGTCAGTAAGTAACCATTTGAGTAAGCTATTGACAGTTGAAAATATTTTCTATGACCGACTGGAGGTTTCTTCTCCTGGGCTTGATAGACTACTTACAAAAAAATCTGATTTTATCCGTTTCACGGGGCAAGAAGTCAAACTGAAGCTACGTTTATCACTAAAAGGACGAAGAAATTTCATTGGTGTTTTACATGAAGTACAAGATGAAATATTAAAGTTGGACATAGATGGAGAAATATTTAATTTTAAATTAAATAACCTGGAAAAGGTCCGTCTAGTTCCAAAATTATAAATAACTAAAAATCTGGCTGGAGGTAACATGAGCCGCGAAGTTTTATTGTTAGTAGATGCATTAGCACGTGAAAAAAATGTTGAAAGAGACGTGGTTTTTACTGCCTTGGAGCTAGCATTAGGCTCAGCGACAAAAAAACAATTTCGTGAAGATGCTGGTGTACGTGTAGCTATTGATCGCGAAACAGGTAACTATCAATCTTTCCGCCGTTGGCAGGTAGTAGAAAACCGTGACGCCGTTGTTGACCCTGCTCATCAAGTTTCCTTAGATGAAGCTCAAAAAATTAACGATAAAATCCAGTTAGAAGAATTTATAGAAAAAGAATTGGAGCCTATTGAGTTTGGGCGTATTGGAGCACAAGCAGCAAAGCAAGTAATATTTCAGAAAATTCGTGATGCTGAAAGGGAACAAATTTTAAATGATTTTCTAGAACGTGAAGAATATATGGTGACCGGTACTATAAAACGTATGGAACGTGGTAATGCCATTATTGAATCAGGAAAAATTGAGGCCGCTTTACCCCGAGAACAAATGATTCCAAAAGAAAATTTACGGGTGGGTGACCGTGTACGTGCTTATCTATCAAAAGTTGATCGAACAGTTAGAGGGCCGCAATTAATATTGTCAAGGATAGATTCTGATTTTCTTATGAAATTATTTGAACTTGAAGTGCCAGAGATTGAAGAGGGAATGCTGGATGTAAAATCTGCTGCTCGAGACCCCGGATCACGTGCAAAAATTGCTGTAAAATCCAATGATCAAAGAATTGATCCGATTGGTACCTGTGTTGGTATGCGTGGCTCAAGAGTACAGGCTGTTACAAGTGAATTAGCAGGTGAACGAATAGATATCATTTTGTGGTCAGATGATCCTGCTACATTCGTTATCAATGCACTTGCGCCTGCTGAAATTACTAGTATTGTTGTAGACGAAGAAAAGCATTGTATGGATATTGTTGTTGATGAGGAGAATTTAGCTCAAGCAATAGGTCGTGGCGGCCAAAATGTGAGGCTTGCATCTGACTTGACAGGATGGGAACTAAATATAATGTCCATGGAAGAATCATTGGCTAAGAATGAAGAAGAGATCTTAGCAATACGAGAAGTATTTATGGAAAAACTTGATGTAGATGAAGAAGTAGCAGACATTCTTGCACAAGAAGGATTTACCACCTTGGAAGAAGTAGCTTATGTACCTCTAAATGAAATGATAGAGATTGAATCACTAGATGAAGAAACTGTTACTGAATTACGAAACCGAGCACGTAATATGCTATTAACTGAAGCTATTGTCAGTGAAGAGAATGTAGAAAATATGGATGAAGATCTCAGATCATTAGAAGGCATGGATAATGCAACCGCACGTGAATTGGCATCAAAAGGAATTAAAACTCAAGAAGACCTTGCGGATCTATCTGTTGACGATCTGGTAGAAATGATTGAAATTGATGTAGAACGAGCAAAAGAATTAATTATGACCGCACGTGAACCATGGTTTACTTAAAAGCAGTGTAATAGCTTATAAACTAAAAAGTTTATCATTTAAATGTCACAAACTAAAGTAGAACAATTTGCTAATGAACTTGGACTGTTGCCGTCAGCATTACTCGAGCAACTCAAGGCTGCTGGTGTAAATAAAAAACTGGCTAAGGATAACTTAACTGAGGAGGACAAAGCTCAGCTACTTGATTATCTCCGAAAATCCCATGGCACAAAAAGAGAAAAAAACAAGATAACTTTAACTCGTCGGCAAACCTCTGAAATCAGAAAATCAGATAGTACTGGAAAAGCACATACAATACAGGTAGAGGTCCGAAAAAAACGTGTGTTTGTTAAGCGTGAGGAGCCAAAAGATAAAAAAGTTCAGAAAGAGGATTCTAGTAAAATCATTTCTACGCCTAGTTCACCTATATCAAATAAATATAAACCTACCCGTTCCCACTCAATAGATAAAACACAGCAAGCATTACGCCAAGAAGAAGAAGAAAAACAAGCTGAATTGATTGCTCGGCAAACAGCTGAAGTTAATACAAAGAAGCAACGCAATAAAAAATCAACTACAACTGATACTAAACAAGATAAAAAAGATTCTAATAAAGAACCAGAAAGTATAATTGTAGATAAAGAAAAGAAATATCGTCCTTCTCCGACAGAAGGTACTTTACATAAACCAATAGTTAAACCAGAAGAAAAAGCAGCAAAAGCTGAAAAGAAAAAGAAACAAACTAAGCAAGTTGTTTGGAGTGACGCTAATACAGGTAAGCGTAGCCATAAAGGACGAAATGATCTTTCCGTAGGAAAATCTGGGTGGCGTGCTAGAAGGGAGAAACATGTAAAAAATAATCCAAGTGAGGAACAAACAATCCATGCTTTCTCTGCACCAACAGAGCCCGTCGTGCACGAAGTAATAGTACCTGAAACTATTTCTGTTGGAGCACTTGCTCAAAAAATGACAGTGAAGGCAGCTGAAGTAATTAAGGCCCTAATGAAAATGGGCAGTATGGTAACTATTAATCAAATGCTGGATCAAGATACTGCAATGATAGTTGTAGAGGAAATGGGTCATATTGCAAAGCAGGCTGCTTTAGATAACCCTGAAGCATTTCTATCAGATAATGAAGAGAATCTTAATGAAGATCTAAAAATAGAACCGCGCTCTCCAGTTGTTACAGTTATGGGTCATGTTGATCATGGTAAAACTTCTTTACTAGATTATGTACGACGCACACATATAGCAAGCGGAGAAAAAGGAGGAATTACACAGCATATTGGTGCGTATCATGTTGAAACAGAGAAAGGTATGATTACTTTTCTCGATACACCAGGCCATGAAGCATTTACTGAAATGCGCGCCCGTGGATCTAAAGTTACTGATCTGGTTATCCTAGTAGTTGCAGCAGATGATGGCGTTATGCCACAAACTATAGAAGCAATACATCATGCCAAAGCTGCAAAAGTACCAATGATTGTTGCTATCAACAAAATCGACAAACCAGAAGCAAATACTGAACGTATAAAACAAGAGTTAATTAATCAGGAAGTTCTACCTGAAGAATATGGTGGTGATACTATGTTCATTGAAGTATCAGCTAAAACTGGTCAGGGTATTGATAATTTACTTGATGGTGTGTTGTTGCAAGCTGAAATACTGGAACTTAAAGCAGCAATCAATGGCCCTGCAAAAGGTATCGTTATTGAATCACGTATTGACAAGGGTCGTGGTCCTGTAGCATCAATATTAGTTCAGTCTGGAACTTTAAAACGAGGTAATAACCTGCTTGCAGGTGCTGTTTTTGGTCGAATTAGGGCGATGCTAAACGAAAATGGTAATCCGGTAGAAGAAGCCGGACCTTCCATTCCTGTAGAGATTCAAGGGTTGTCAGAAGTTCCAAAGGCAGGAGAAGTCGTGATGACGTTAGTAGATGATAGAAAAGCACGTGAAATAGCGCTTTTCCGGCAAGGTAAATTCCGTGACATTAAGCTTGCTAAATTACAAGCTGCTAAATTAGAGAATGTATTTGACCAAAAAGATGAAGTTAAAGTACTCCCATTAATAATAAAATCAGATGTGCAAGGTTCCTTTGAAGCATTAACATATGCACTAGAGAACCTTTCAACAGATGAAGTCAGGGTTAACATTATCCATAGCGGTGTTGGCGCAATTACAGAATCAGATATTAATCTAGCCCTTGCTTCTAAAGCAGTTGTAATAGGTTTTAATATTAGAGCAGATGCTACCGCAAGAAAGTTAATTGCATCTACAGGGATTGATGTACGTTACTATAATATTATCTATGAAGCAGTAGATGAAATTAAAAAAGCACTATCAGGCATGATGACCCCAGACCAAAAGGAAAATGTTGTAGGTCTTGTGGAAGTTCGTGAAATATTTCGTATTTCCAAAATTGGTGTTGTGTCAGGTTGTTATGTGCTTGAAGGCATTATAAAACGTGGGTCAAGGGTTAGACTAAAACGAAATGATGAATTAATTCATACTGGTGAACTTGATTCCTTAAAGCGTTTTAAGGATGATGCAAAAGAAGTAAGGTCAAGCTTTGAATGTGGCCTATCATTAAAAAATTTCAATGATATCCAAGTAGGAGACCAACTAGAAGCTTATGAGATTGTCGAAATTGCTAGAAGTCTATAGCACATCGATATAATGCCTAAAGAATATTCTCGTGCCTTAAGGATTGCTGATCAAATTCAACGTGAACTAGCAGAATTGATTCATAATGAACTTAAAGACAAACGTATTGGCATGATTACTCTAACAGGGGTTGAGTTAAGCCAAGATTATGGCCATGCAAAAATATTTTATACTACACTTGGGAATGCTGAAGATAATTTTCTAACTGAGAAAGGATTACAACATGCGGCAGCATTTTTACGCAACCAATTATCACGTCGACTAAGGCTTCGAGTAGTTCCATTACTTACTTTTATTTATGATAAATCTATTGAGCAAGGAGTTCATCTTTCACAGTTAATAGATAAAGCTATAAAACAAGATAAACAAAAAAAATAACACGTATTCCTATTAGGAATTAATTTATAATTTTCTTTTTATATACATCCCGCTATTAAATCTATAGATTTTGCTAACTAAATCAACTAAACGAGAAATTAGTGGAGTTCTGTTACTAAATAAGTCTACTGGAATTACTTCCCATAAGGCACTTCAAATTGCCAAACGCTTATTAAATGCATCAAAAGCAGGGCACACTGGTACGCTAGATCCAATAGCAACTGGCCTACTACCAGTTTGTTTTGGTGAAGCCACGAAATTTACCTCTGCTTTATTAGGTGCAAATAAAACTTATACAGCTACTCTACAGCTTGGGTATATCAGCTCAACTGGAGATGCTGATGGAGAAATATCTGCTGCAGGTAGTGTTAACTTAACATCAAAGAAAATTGATTTAGCTATACAAAATTTAACTGGAAAAATTATGCAAATTCCACCTATGTATAGTGCTCTGAAACATGAGGGAAGGCCTTTATATACTTATGCACGGAAAGGAGTAGTAATTAAAAGAAACCCACGGGAAATAACAATATACGATTTACAAGTAATAGCGATTAAAAAGAATAAAATAGATATTACAGTTACATGTAGCTCTGGTACGTATATCCGAGCGTTAGCTGAAGATTTTGGTAAAGTACTAGGATGTGGTGGAGCATATGTTACCTCCTTAAATAGAAATGCTATAGGAGGCATAAATTTATTAAATTCTTACACTCTAGACATATTTAAAAACATGTCACTTGCAAAACGGGAGTCTTGCCTACATCCTATTGATACTCTCTTGAAAAATTTACCAGCTGTATTTGTTAATAATATTGATTCTAGACGTTTATTAAATGGACAGACCATAATTGACGTAACACTAGCAAGAAAGTTCAAGGAAGGAGAAAAAATCAGAGTATATGACAATAAGAAAAAATTACTGGGACTAGGGGAAATTGCAAAATGCGGCTCAATAACACCAAAACGTTTAATAGCAGCAGAATCTATGTAAACCCTATCTATACAGTCATCAGTAATAATTGATTTATCAGATCAGTATATGCGAATCAAATCAAAAAATTTAGGGCAGTTGAATTATACTAATCCCATTTTTTAATTCCCATTACTACAGAAGATTTAGAAAAACATCTACCATGGAATTATTTTTCCATCATAAGCAAAAATTTTTCCAGAGTCATCAATTGTAAATTCTTTTATGATATCTAACATACCAGACACACTCTGCTCTGCAGAGATTAATCCATTTGGACCACCCATGTCAGTTCTCACCCATCCAGGATGCAATAAGACTGAAATAATATTTTTCGATTTTAAGTCAATAGCTGTACTCTTCATGACCATATTTAAAGCTGATTTACTTGATCTATATATATAACTACCACCACGAGCGTTATCAGAAATACTACCCATCTTACTAGTTATAGTTACAATAATTTTTTTCCTACTTTTAGTGATATGATTTATAAACTCTTCGACCATCTTTAACGGAGCCATAGTGTTTACTAAAAAAGTATAGGCCCAGGCATCATAGTCTATTTGTCCAAAGCAACCTCTTTCTCTATCAGGATAAAATCCTGCATTATTAATAAGTAAATCTATAGATTCACTAGACAAAGTTTGCGCTAATTTTTTTATCTGTTTGTGATTTGTCACATCAAGAGTATGTAACATTATCTTATCAGGATATTTAGCTGCAAGCTTGTTAAGAGAATCTGAATTGTCAGAATTGCGATTACAAGCTATAACAAACCAATCATCAGCAACAAGCTGCCTTGCAAACTCAAAACCAATTCCCCGGTTTGCACCAGTAATTAAAGTAGTCTTCAAGATTTCCCCCAAAATTTAATTATCTATATTTAATTCTTAATTGTCTTCACGTATTCTCGTAAGTCTTGTTTAATTTCTGGCGCTAAAATATAAAGTCCAATAATGTTTGGAATTGCCAGTGAAAGCATCATAGCATCAGAGAAACGAATAACATTCGCAAGTTCTACTGCTGCTCCAATAACAACGAAAAAACAAAATAGAGTTTTAAATAATAACGTAATTATTTTTTTCTCTCCAAATAGAAAAGCAAGGCATTTTTCACCATAATAATACCAAGTAATAATTGTCGAATAAGCAAATAATATGACACATAAAGATAATACATAAGGAAACCATGAAACGACGCTTCCCATTGCTGCAGAAGTTAACTCAATTCCAGCCATGCCTTCTGTTGTTTTATACACACCAGAGATAACAATAATCAGTGCTGTCATCATACAAATAATAACTGTATCAACAAAAGAACCCATCATACCTGCAATACCCTGTTTCACCGGAATATTTGTCTTGGCTGTTGCGTGGATAATAGCTGACGAACCAAGGCCCGCCTCATTCGAGAATGTTGCTCTTTGCACGCCAGCTAATAATGCACCAATAAAGCCACCGATACCGGCCTGCAGGGAAAATGCAGAAGTTACAATAATCAGTAATGCATTTGGCAAAGAAGATAAATTTATTACGATAATAAAAATTCCAGTCAGCAAATATATTCCAGCCATAAAAGGTACAATTCTTGAAGCTGCAGAAGCAATTGATTTAATTCCACCTATAATAACTACCGCTACCATAATCGCCATTATTAAACCAAAAACCCAACCTTTATTATAAAACCAGCTTTCTTCTCCACCTGTAATATTAAGAAACTGTGCAAAAGATTGGTTTGCCTGAAACATATTACCTCCACCTATAGCCCCACCAATACAAGCAATTGCAAATGATGTAGCTAGAATTCTTCCTAAATTTGACATGCCTCTATTATTTAGAGCATCACGTAGATAATACATTGGTCCACCTGAAATACTCTTATTATTCTCCTGGTCAGAATGGTGACGATACTTCACACCAAGGCTCACCTCTATAAATTTTGTTGACATACTAAACATACCCATAATTGCCATCCACAGAGCTGCACCTGGCCCACCTACAGTAATTGCTACAGCGACACCTGCAATATTACCGAGCCCTACGGTTCCTGAAAGTGATGTTGCAAGAGCTTGAAAAGAACTAATTTGTCCATCAGCATTGGGTTCAGGATAACGGTTAAAAGCAACCGCAACTGAATGCTTAAAATATCGGATATTGATAAATCTAAAATAAAATGTAAAAAATACTGAAGCCACAACAAGCCAAAGAAGAATCAAAGGCAGCTTAATCGAATCCCCTGACGCATTTACTAAATCAAGGTCAATACTATAAAAGATAATTGATTCAGAAATATCAGCTAATTTTGAAAATGCATTATTAATCAAAGAGTCTCTATTCATACTGGTTATTTTTTAGAGTCAGAAGAAAAATATTGGCATGTAATTTACTCAACCCTCTCTTATAAAATTTAGGGTATTGATTTAATACATCAAGCCTTTCTAGCAAGCATATATTTGAATGCCTGCTGAATAAATCCTCCACCTCATTTACTGAAACAGAGAATGGTGGACCCTGCATTTCTAACTGTGAATATTCACAAGTAATAAGTAGAATCTGAATATTTAATGGTAAAATTTCTAAGAGGTGCCGTACATACATATACCGCATTTTTTGAGGAAGTGCTACCAGAGATGCCCGATCATATACTGCTCTAACTTTAACTAGATCTTGTTTATTTAGATTAAAGAAATCACCTCTAAAAATACTAATTCTATCCGTTTCATAACGATCAAATCGTTCACAACAATTAATATTTGGGATAAGCTTATTTTCTTTAAAGAAGCTTTCTACTGCAATAGTACTTACTTCAACACCTAGAACTTTATAATTCTGTGAACATAACCAAGATATATCCAGACTCTTTCCGCAAAGAGGTACAAATACCGTGTCATCCTGATCTAGATATAATTTTTCCCAGTGTTCACATAAATAAGAATTAGCTTTGCTCTGGTGAAAACCAATTTCTTGCTGCTTCCAACGTCTCAACCAGTAGTCTTTTTCCATTTATATACTAACTATGTAAAAGAGAATATAAAAATAGTTAGCTCAAAAGTTGATAGCTCTTATACCTGCAATAAATTCATCGACTCTGAGGAGAGATATAAATAGTCTCTTGATCAAAATTATCCCATATGTATTCAGACTGAACAAAAGAAGTAGTAGGAATTACAAATGTTGTTACATCAAAAACCCCGCTTAAAGTACGCCCAAAAGCATGTACAATTCCAACAAAAAAACCATTCGTCATACCATAACCTATTCCATCAGTACGGCTTCTAACAATCATAGTTTTAGGAATTTCTAAAACGCCTGTAATAATATTAGCGACACCACTTCCTAATTTCTCACCTGCATGAGTTGGATAGTCATTAGCCATAGCAGCAGAAGGTAATAAAATCAACAGTATTGACAACATCATCAAATATTTCACTCTCATTTTCATTAGCAAATTGACTCCTTAAAATTAAGCCTAACCATAATAAAAGCATACATATTATTAAAAATTTATGCGCACTCTATATAATGAATTATTCATATATTCTTATTTTATATAAAGCCTTTTAATCCACTGTCCCTTATTTCAGTAGTATTTAGAATATGTATTTATATGAAAAATAGTGTACTGCATTATGATCCCTTATCAATACAATTTATTGTAAAGGAAATTGCTAATTTAAAAAACAACACTAATCTCATATAGCTGAGTTTCTATATTACTAAACATTAAAACGGAAATTCATTACATCTCCGTCTTTTACTACATATTCTTTTCCCTCCAGTCTCATTTTTCCAGCTTCCTTTGATCCTTGGTCACCATCATAGATTATAAAATCTTTATAATTAATAACTTCAGCGCGAATAAATCCTTTTTCGAAATCAGAATGAATCACACCTGCAGCTTTCGGAGCAGTGTCTCCTTTATGTATAGTCCATGCACGTACTTCTTTAACACCAGCGGTAAAATATGTTTGTAGACCAAGAAGTTTATAAGCAGCTCTAATAAGACGGTTTAAACCTGGTTCTTCAAGGCTGGTATCTGCTAGAAATATTTTCTTATCTTCATCTGATAATTCAGCAATCTCTGCTTCAAGTGCTGCACAAATTACTACCACTGGTGCATTTTCTTTTGCAGCATATTCTTCTACTTGCTTTAGAAATGGATTCTCAACAAACCCCTTCTCTCCTACATTAGCTACATAGATGACAGGCTTAGCAGTAAGTAAACATAGAGGCTTTAGTAACTCTATCTGATCTTTATCAAATTCTATACTTCTAATTGACCTTCCTTGATTAAGTTCTTCTCTGGCCCGCTCTAATAATTTAATTAATTTAATCAAATCTTTATCATTACTTGATTTAGCTAATTTAGTTTCACGTTTTAACGTTTTTTCAATCGTAGCTATATCAGAAAGAGCCAACTCAGTCTGTATGGTTTCAATATCTGAAATAGGGTCTACTTTACCGGAAACATGAACGACATTGTCATCCGAAAAACAACGTACCATATTTATAATTCCATCAGTTTCACGAATATTAGCAAGAAATTTATTACCCAATCCCTCACCATTAGAAGCACCCGCAACAAGACCTGCTATATCTACAAACTCAACTATAGCAGGCTGCACCTTCTTAGGCTTAACAATTGCACTAATCTCAAGTAAGCGCTGGTCGGGTACCTTTACTATGCCAGTATTTGGATCAATAGTACAAAAAGGATAGTTATCTGCAGCAATTTCACCCTTAGTTAGTGCATTAAATAAGGTTGATTTTCCTACATTCGGTAAGCCAACAATTCCACATTGTAAACTCATAAATTTATTTAAATATGAGTAAACGATAAAGAAAAAATACCAACCGATACTGATAATCTTATTCGTAAATTAAATATCATTTTTTAATACTTATAGTATGTAACTTTAGCATTGCTTTCTGATAATTCCCTTGAATCAGAAGTGGCCATATATCAAAACTACTAATAATAGATTTTTGAATTTTATGATTATCCTCTTTAAATGGGGGACACAATACATAATTAGCTACCAAACTCTTATCTCCAGGATGACCTATGCCAATCCGCAATCTCCAGAATTCTCTGGTAGATAGGCATGTAGCTATATCCTTCAAGCCATTATGCCCTGCTAATCCTCCACCCATTTTTAATTTTATAGCCCCAGGAGGTAAATCTAACTCATCGTGAATTACAATGACTTGTTCTGGATCTATTTTATAAAAATTACATATTGCTAATACCGCCTTTCCACTTTCATTCATATATGTTTGGGGGCAAAACAACCAAAAACTATCTTCCCCTTGGCCAATACGTGCACACAAAGCATAGAATTTTTCCTCCTTTCTAAACGTCACTTCCAGCTTATCAGCTAATTTAGCTACCCACTGATACCCTACATTATGCCGTGTAGAAAGATACTTCTTGCCTGGGTTTCCTAATCCCACAATAAGCTTCATTTAAGGCGCTCTATATCTTAAAAATCCATTAAAAAACCCGCCGAGCTAGGCTAGCTCCAGCGGGCAAAATCTATGATGAAATATCTATTTTTTCTTACCTTCATCTTTATCCTCAGTTTCTTTTTCTTCATCCTCTGATTTCTGAACAGTTGTAGGGATTTCTGCAGCATCTACTGTTTCTGCCTCAGCTGACTCTTCAGAAACAACAGCTCTAGGAATTACGATTGTAGCAACAGTTGGATTTTCACCCTTTGTTAATAAAGGAACCTCTACTCCAGAAGGCATTTTTAGGTCCTTTAAATGAACTGAATTATTAGAAGATAAATCTATCAAATCAACCTCTATAAATTCTGGTAAATCTTTAGGCAAGCAAGAAATATTTAACTCAGTAAAAACATGACTAACAATACCTCCCGATAATTTTACTCCAGGTGAAACATCAGCATTGATAAAATGCAATGGAACTTTCATATGTATTTTTTTATTCTGATCAACCCTTTGAAAATCAATATGTAACACCTGTAATTTGAATGGATGCATTTGTAAATCACGCAACAGGACCTGCTCTTTTTTTCCTTCTAAATCGATAGATAGAATAGACGCATGAAATGCTTCAAGCTTTAGTTTGTGATATAAATTATTGTGATCAAGCTCTATAGGCTGAGCTTGCTTCTCACCACCATATATAATTCCTGGAACCTTCCCACAATTACGTAGGCGGCGGCTCGCACCCTTACCTTGAAGTACCCTTTTATTAACACTAATTTCAATTTGCATTACACCTCTCCAGAATAAAGTCATCCGCGACCAGATGACCCAAAATATACCTCTCTAAAACTTACTCCATAAACAGGGAGCTTACTGAATCTTCATTACTAATCCTTAACATAGTTTCTGCTAATAAACTTGCCACACTCAGCTGTTGAATACGACTAGAAGCTTTAGCATCTTCACGTAAAGGAATTGTATCTGTCACTACTAATTTATCTAACTCAGAGTTCTCAATACGTTTTACAGCCTCTCCAGAAAGAACTGGATGAGTACAATAAGCTACTACACTCTGTGCGCCTTGCGCTTTTAATACTCTAGCTGCTTCACATAATGTGTTAGCTGTATCGACCATGTCATCCATAATAACGCAAGTACGCCCTTTAACTTCACCAATAATATTCATTACTTTAGCAACATTAGGCTTAGGACGTCGCTTATCTATAATAGCCAAATCACATTCCAGCCTTTTAGCCATTTCTCTTGCTCGAACCACACCCCCTACATCAGGTGAAACTACAATTAAATTCTTGTAATTAGATGTCCATACGTCTCCAAGAAGAATTGGCATACCATAAACATTATCCACAGATATATCAA
>TARA_B100000686_G_scaffold324891_1_pt1 | contig 13160 bp, 10 predicted proteins | sample TARA_B100000686 | Tara Oceans TARA_B100000686 (sample SAMEA2622733) | marine metagenome | biome: marine biome (ENVO:00000447); feature: marine epipelagic mixed layer (ENVO:xxxxxxxxx); material: "saline water (ENVO:00002010), including plankton (ENVO:xxxxxxxx)" | depth 150 m
CGGAGGTAAAGGGTACTACGCTAACGTTATTGATATAGGGCAAGGACAAGGAGTCGCCTTTTGCACAGACGGGGTTGGAACCAAAATCGTAGTTGCTGAAATGCTTAGGAAATTCGACACTATTGGAATTGATTGCGTTGCTATGAACGTAAATGATATTATTTGTGTTGGTGCTCGCCCCGCCAGTTTAGTGGACTACATTGCCTGCTCGTTCATCGACGATGAAATTTTTACAGATATCGCCAAGGGTCTTGCAGAAGGAGCTCGGCAATCTGAAATCAGTATATCCGGAGGAGAAGTTTCGCAGATTAATGAAATTATAAATGGTATAGACCTCATTGGTGCCTGTATTGGAACTATAAAGCTTAACCAAGTTAATTGTGGCTCGGGTATAGTTCCTGGAAATCATATCGTAGGCTTGGCAAGCAGCGGGATTCACTCTAACGGACTTACACTAGCCAGAAAAGTTTTGCTCGGGGAAACGCTTCAGCAACAAAAAATAAAAGTCAACGAATACAGTAAAACTCTGGGAACTACCCTCGGTTTAGAGCTTTTGACGCCAACAAAAATTTACGTTCAAGAACTCCTTCAGATGATGGAAGAGGGAATTAATGTTAAAGCGATGACACATATTACTGGAGGAGGATTTTGTAACCTTAACCGAGTTTTTTCCGATAATATTCGTTTTGTTCTAAACGATCTTCCGGAACCGTTGCCCATCTTCCAATTGATCCAGGAAACAGGGGAGGTTTCTATTGCGGAAATGCACCAAGTTTTTAATATGGGCGTGGGAATGTGTATAATCGTTGAAAATGCTGACGACGCTAACCGCGCCAAGGCCATTTCCCAAAAATACGGAACACAAGCTCAGAGTATAGGTTATGTGGAGGCTTGTAATAGAAAGGAAGTCGTTATTCCAAAATACAATCTGACAGGATGCGATTCATCTTTTTAATATAAACTGTTGATAAGTTTTTCACGTAAAACAACTATTTTCTTCCTTTTCAAAAAGAATTTACTAACCTGATTCGAGTTCGTTTATATTTTCGTGATTCCGATCATCAAAATATTTGTCGATATTTTATATTCGGGAAGTCTCAAAATAAGTCGGTATAGCTGAGTAATATGAGATATAAAATATCTTTTTATTTATTTGTGATATCTCATTAAGATCTAACTTTATTTCCTATTTTTTGAATAAGGAGATTGTCATGTTATCGGTTGGAACGGAAGCCCCAGGTTTTAACGTTAAGGATCATAATAATAATTCTGTTTCTTTGAAAGATTATCGGGGAAAGGTAGTAGTACTCTGGTTTTATCCCAAAGCCGATACGCCTGGTTGCACACAAGAGGGAAAAGGGTTTCGAGATCTATATAAAGAATTTGAAGGAAAAAATGTGGTGGTTTTAGGCGTGAGTCTGGATACGGTGGAAGAAAATAAAGCTTTTGCAGATAAGTTCAAATTTCCTTATCCGTTACTGTGCGACGTTGACCGTGAAATTGCTAAATCCTATTGCGCAATAAGCGGTCCTAATGATGATTACGCATCGCGTATTACTTACGTAATTGATAATCTCGGCGTCATCATCGAAGCGATTGAAGAGGTGAACACTGCAACCCATGCCAAAGACATATGTTCTCTTATTTAGTTATCAACGTTGACGCGTTTGCACTGTAGGGGTATGATGTAATTTTGATTCCTTTTCTTTGTCAGTTAACAATCCCCTTAAGATAGTAGGTTTTTTCGTGACGTGGAAAATTTTTAATTTTAGTGATTCCATAGATTTGACGACGAAATCTAAAAAAACAATTAAATATTTTTCTTCTGATTTGAAAGAGACTAAGTCTGCCAAGTTTTAGACATTTAATGGCAAAACCATTAATAGATATTCAGAGTTGACTCTAGATTGTTTAGCCAAATAACGTGAGCTTAGATTAAGTTTTATAGCCTATAATTGAAATGACCTGATTATTAAAACAAGCAACACGCTCTCTTCAAAGTGGTAATGAATCCAATCCGAAAAGAGAAACAAAATGACCTCTTATAGCGAATATATGAATTTTTGCCGCTTAGAAGAACAAAAGCGTCCTGAAAAAAAATCTATTTTGACCGCTCCCGTTGATCAGATCGACTATGGAAAAATCAACGATGTCGCCGATTTAGTCGAAGCAATGGGTTCCACCTCTATTCAAGCGCGGAATATTGGCCAATGCGCTCGAATATTCAAAAACATGCTGACAGATGAAGAACGACCGACTATTTTGTTGGGTCTGGCTGGACCTCTCATTGCCGCCGGTTTGAGGAAAATCCTGCGGGATATGGTGCATTATGGAATGGTTGATGCGATTGTTTCTACTGGAGCGATCTTATATCAGGATTTTTATGCTGCCCGAGGTGGCTTGCACTACCGGGGTTCGGAGAACGCTGATGATGGAAAATTACGAGATCTGTTTATCAATCGTATCTACGATACCTACGTAGATGAGGAGTTATTAGCCAAATTCGATTCCGAAATTGCCTCATTTGCGGATACTCTTAAACCAGGTATCTATTCTAGCCGAGATTTTCTGGAAAAACTTTCCGACACCATAGACGATGAAAACTCTATTCTAGTCGCGGCTCGAAAACGTGGCATCCCTGTATTCTCTCCTGCTATTAACGATTCTAGCATAGGAATCGGTTTGACTGAACATTACCATCGCTGTAAAAAAGATGGGGAAAAGGGAATTCACATTGATTCCATCCGTGATAACTATGAACTAACTCAAATTATAGTGCAGTCGAACCGTACTTCGGCATTTTATGTAGCCGGCGGTGTGCCCAAAAATTACATTAATGATTCTGTCGTTATGTCTTACATTTTCGGCAGAAATACTGGGGGACATAAATATGCCCTTCAGGTTACAACCGATTCACCGCATTGGGGTGGGTTGAGTGGAAGTACTTTAGGAGAGGCGCAATCGTGGGGAAAAGTAAATCTAGAAGCTAACCATTGCATGGCGTTTGTCGAACCAAGCGTTTCATTGCCAATGATCGCGGGCTATGCACTTCAAAGAAAACTTTATAAAACTCGTCCGCAGATATCATACCATTGGGAAGGGGACATTTTAAAAGAGATTAAGATGGGATAAGGGTTTGATGTGTGATCGATTAATTTGAATTTAAAAATATTTTAACCTTTAGGGTTTTCCATTTTCAATAATATGACGGACGATTTTTATATTGGCCGAAGGAAAAGGTAATTTTTTAAGGGATGAGGGTGTCGCCCAACGCCAAGACTCACATTGATTGGGTTTAATTTGTCCGCAGTGGATTTTATATATAAATACGTGTAAGGTGACCCTGAATTGCGTATAGGAATGTTTTATCGTCATAATTTTTTTTTCCACGTTACCATTAACCCCTAGCTCTTCTTGGATTTCCCGCACCAAGCACTCTTCGGGAGATTCTCCTTTTTCCAGTTTTCCTCCAGGAAACTCCCATAAACTTCCCATTAAACCTTTTCGAGGCCGTTGTTGGACGTATACCTTGCCTTTACGCCAAATAACGGCGGCACTAACATCAATTTTTTTGAACTTTCTTTTCACTTTGGGTGGTGGGAACTCGGCTTGGCGTCTTTGAAGAAAAGCTTCGCAAAATTTGTTAACCGGGCAAATGGAGCATTTTGGTTTTCCAATATTACAAACTGTTGCACCCAACTCCATCATAGCTTGGTTGAAGTTTCCGGGGCTCCTTTGAGATAAAACTTCCTCTGCTTTTTCCCATAAGCGTTTTTCGGAGGTGGATCCGTAACCGTTTTCCTCAAGGCAGAACCAACGCGATATGACTCGTTTAACATTACCGTCGAGTACGGGAAACTTTTTGTTGAATGCGATGCTTAATATAGCACTAGCGGTGTAGCGTCCAATTCCTGGAAGTTTGAAAATTTCATCAAAGGTTTGTGGAACTTTCCCTTGATATTTTGCGACAATAATCTTGGCAGCGCGGTGGAAATTGCGCGCTCGCGCGTAATAGCCCAATCCTTCCCAATATTTTAGAACGCGGGCTTCACGAGCTTTTGCAAGAGCTTTAACTGTGGGAAATATTTTCAGCCAGTTTTTGTAATAAGGAAGAACAGCTTTGACTTGTGTTTGTTGTAACATAATCTCAGAAACCCAAATATGATATGGATTATCGGATTTGCGCCAAGGGAGATTTCGTTTTTTAGTCCTATACCATTTCAACATTTCCCTTCGAATATTTTGAGTTTTTTCGTTGGCTTTCATCAAAGCAGGGGCGGTCCAATTTTAAATTTGTCCGAGTTTCTGATCGAAAGCTATCTTTAACCGATACCAGTCCATGGCGGAGCCAGGGTCGTACTTTGTCGAGACATTTCCTGTCCGTCCGTCCTGAACATGGGCGTGCCCTAGGATACCGCAAAATGAAGCATAACCCTCCAATCGGTCAAGAGGTGCCTCATTCATTTCATCGTTCCATGGAATTTTCAATTGGATGCGTGGGAGCAACTTATTTACCCCGATGCAAAGGCGTATGAGAGAGAAGTATTGTTCTTCCGTGTAGTCCCACATGTTGACGGTTTTGCCGTTAACGGACCGACTAAAATATCCTTTACTTCCGTTTTCCCGGGCCGGAGATGGAAGAAATTTCGGCGTTCTCAATTTATCCTGATATCTTTTTGGCAAAATGAGTTGCCAACGGCCATTAATTTTTTGGTATTGGTTTTTTTTAATTTCATTTCTATTGGTTTCCGATTTGCGGGCGTCCCAGGAAAGGTTAGCAATTTCTACGTGAACCGCCCTTGAGTTTCCCCGACGGTCGTCGGCAGGGGCAGTATTGGTTTTCCAATATAAATCGCAAGTTTGATAAATAGTCCCGTCTAGATCTAGATAAAAATGGCTTCCTAGGAATTCGTGGTTTTCCAGAATTTCATTACAATGCCATGAACAATAACAGGAGTCGTAATGCAGTATAAATTGATGAACGACAGTTTTTAACTGTTCGTAAGCCGCTTTAGGATCTGTGATTAGATAATCGTTATCGTTTTTACGCGTAGGTCCTGCATTGAGTTTTGGCGAGTGAAACGAACAAGTTCTTCTTCCCCGCTTATTTTTACATAGAAAACCTCCTTGCTCGCTCCATATAATAACCGGGACTCCAATTTCTACTCTCCGTCCACAGGCGATAATGCTCTGATTCATTGGGATCGCTTTATTTTTTTTATTAGCAATGAAGTGCCGCGGTTCATTTTCCGTTGTCTTTCGGTTCGCCCCATTTCAATTTTTCCCTAAGGATTTGATAAAAGTTTTTATATGGTGATTGATAGAGCAAGATATGATTATCGCCTTTTTTAAGCTTTAATGAATCTCCACACCTCATGATGTAACCTTTCTGACCATCCAGAGTAACTCGCGCCTCTTGGCTATTTGAAGCTAGTCGAACTTCAATTTCGGACCGATCAGGAACTACAATGGATCGGTTAGTAAGAGCGAATGGGCAAATAGGAGAAAGGGCTAGAGCGTTCATACTGGGATGAATAATGGGACCACCTGCTGAAAGCGAGTAAGCGGTGGAACCGGTTGGGGTGGATATGATGAGTCCGTCTGCACGGTAGGATGTCATATAAACATTGTCAACGAAGACCTCCAAATCGACAATTTTGGCGAGACTGCCCTTTTCCACCACGGCTTCATTTAGAACACTATGATTCTGGATTGATTGCTCTTGGCGCATTAGGGTTACATTTAGGAGCATTCTTTCTTCGATTTTCAAATGCCCGTTAATCGCTTTCACAAACGCTTCCCGGAATTCTTGAAGAGCGATTTCGGTAATAAACCCAAGACTTCCAAGGTTGACGGCGAGAATGGGTACTTCATGAGGATGCGTCAACCCGGCGACCCGTAGCAATGTTCCATCGCCTCCCAACACGATGATTAAGTCTGCCTGAGATGAAAACTCTTCCGTTTGAAAATCAGATAATTCTCCTGCCCAGGAGGCGGTTGCTTGATCCAAAAGTATATGGTAACCGTTTTGTCGAAGCCAATTGGAAAGATCGGAAAAAACGTTGCGGTTTTCTGGTGGGAAGGGTTTACAGAAAATAGCAATGTTGGAGATGGCTTTCATGGAAGGTGGCCTTCAACATTGATGTATTCTGATAAGTGGGAAACAAGTAAGTCGGGGATTAATAAACTCATTGTTTGCTAGCGTTTCGGGAGTGAGGCCAATTAGGGAGGTGTCAAAGATTGCCGAAATCTTGAGGTTTGAGGTTTTCAAGCCACTTTGACCATTGGTCTTTGTCTTCAACTTTATTATCCGACTCCGGCATTTCGATACTTTTTGCGGCTTCAATAACTTTCTCTTCCACAAAAATAGGAGCCTTGACTCTCAAGGCTAAGGCAATGGCATCGCTAGGCCTAGAGTCAATGCTCAAAGTATCACCATTATAATCAACTGAAATAACGGCGTAGAAGGTATTATCCTTTAATTCGTTAACCAGTATATGTTTGACTTCAGCCTTCATGCCTTGCACGATATTGCGCAGAAGGTCGTGGGTCATTGGACGGGGTGTCGAGATGCTTTCTATCTCTAATGCAATGGCATTGGCCTCAAAAATACCTACCCAAATTGGAAGTGCCCTTTCACCCGTCGAATCCTTGAGGATGATAATTGGCATATTGGTCAGAGGGTCCAACGTCAGACCTTCAACTTTCATTTCGACCATGAAACCACCTCGAGCATAAATTATTCTGGTGAATCAATTAAAAAAGCTCAAAAAGAAAAACACTTAAATATGGCTCTTAGAATATAGTAAAGTCCCGAGGAATGTCAACTAATGAAGGAGGGTTTAAAACTTTGCGAAAAAACGTCAAACCCTATACGGAAGAATTATTTGCTTTCCAAACGTTTCCCGCTTAATTCAAATACATTCAATATCGTGGTTCTCCTATGAACAGAAATTAGGGAATTTGGGATATTTTGATAAAATATTGGGTTAATCAAGCAGGTGAAGAAAAAAGCGGACTTTACCAGAAGTTCCATAATGAGTAAACTCAACTTATACATAATAAACGCAAGCCTGTAACCATAGTTTCCATGGAAACTATGGTTAACTTTCCATAAGTAGTATTTTGATCTCACCTTTTTGAGAAATGCTCGTAATATTGTTCCGGTTGGCTTTCTGAAAGAACCAAGAAATTCCATCTGTGATTAGAAACACCCCTTAAAAACAAATGAGGCTAGTGAAACATTAAGGTATATTTTTATAATTTTAGCAGTGCGGAGGGCGGGAATCGAACCCGCATGGCATTTCTACCGCAGGATTTTAAGTCCTGTGCGTCTACCAGTTCCGCCACCCCCGCGTCTTGTTTTCAGTAGGTTATAAAAATGGAATACCCACTTGTATAACTTTTGTAAGTATGATTGTGCAGTAAATTATCAGTTTAGAATGATTGCCTGAATTTTATAAAACTCTTTTTTATTTTTTTTAAAAGAAAGTATTGGTTTATTGGACGACCATCTGTTATGTGTCCTTGCATCTTTTGATTAACAATATCTTTTAAGTATAATTCGTTTTTCAGAATGTTGTTAAAAATAATTGGATAGTTGTCCAGAGTTACAAGGTTGCCGTGAATTTTTTTGACCGCAGATATTTGTTTCACTTTCCTTAGCACTACCGGGGCTCTGATTACGACTTTTTTATATGGTGAATACAATTCCATAAAGTCTTTTTTGATTGATCTGACATCCAGGCAACAAATTCAGATTGAGTCGGAATATTAATGGAGGACATTGAAGCAAAAATCTGGTAACCCTGGCCCCTATAAACCTGAATACTCTGATAAAGGGGAAGGATCTTTGAAGTGATTTAATAACTGGTTGAAAACCTTCAGAGCTTCCTATAAACTATTGTATAAGCAGGCCTTTTTCCCTAAGACGCTTTTTTGCGACATTGTAAAATTCTTCCGAATAGAGCATTCCCGAACTAGCAGAATTAGTAGGAGGTGGGGAGGCACCTGATATAAGATCAAAACTCTTTTTGGTTCTTGTCAAAAAGTGCCGTCCATCATTAATAATTATCTGGCCTTTAGGGTTTGCTTTAATTTGATCTGCACCGTTGTAAAAGTCTCCAAAAGCGACTGGGACGGAGGGAACTAAATCAACAACTGTAGTGTTTATATCCCAAGACAACATGGAACGAAAAGTTGTTTCCATCCCACATGCAATGATGAGAGTGGAGTCAGGTTTAAATTTGAAAGTTGTTAAAGGGAAGTGAGCCATTATTTTTTGTGTTTGAATAAAGCCTCCTGTCATTTCTTGTCCATTTACCATAAGTCCTTTTTTATATCCGTGGTTGTAGGAAAAAAAAACTACAGAAAAAATTGGGGTGATTACCCCAAAAAACGAAAGGACCAATCGCATCCAAATAATTTGGTACAATAGGCTACAAAAAGCAGAAATAATAAAAATACCAAAGATGGTTTTATTGAAAACGGGTGACATTAGGGGGACTTATAAAAACATGAAAGGTTTAGAAGAATGGGAGAAACTTACTGCAATAAGCAAAAAAACCAACATGGGAAAAATATAAGTAGAAGGATTAAGCAGAGAGAATTTTATTTTTAAAAAACTGAAACGCAGAATAAACAGATGTCATATGCTAATTTGAAAGGCAAGGTTTAGACTATCAATAAATACTTTCTTTATATATTAATCCTAAGTTTTAATAACCTGTTTGGGTAAGACAAGTATTTTAAAACCACTCTATCTATAATCATTTAAAATATAAACTATTAAAATGAATACAAAGGAAGTATATCATGCTTTTGTAGTTTTGCTTTTCGTTATTTTTTCCAGTTATTTAACTATCCAGGTTAATTATCAAGATAATAACTACTATTATTTTTTTTTCAAAGCTAGAAACTATTATTCAACAATTGAAAAATTTATAATACCCATTCTTTTTTGGGCTTCTGCTTTTATTTTTTTAATTGTACCCAATATTTTTAAACTAATACGTTACCCGGGTTTTAATTTACTTTTAGTTATCAGAAATTCCTTTCTTCTAAATATTTTTCTAATCTCAATATGTTTTTCGAACGAATATCTTCAGGATAATTTTTCTTTAACTAGTATTTCAGGAAATTCTTTTCCTAACATTTGGATATATCAAGGCGTTGCGTTATCGATTTTTTTTATTATTTATTACATCACGGTTATAGAAAAAACTATAACGTATCTAAAGGCCAAAGATAATTTAGTTAATCTAATTTTCCCTTTTTCAATTCCTATACCTTTTATATTTTTTGGCCTTGCCACCATTCATTTATCTTTTTTAGGCCTTGCCCTTTTAATCCGATGGTATAAAAGGAAATTTATATCCTATAAAATTTTAGATCTACCATGGTTGGTTTCAGTCTATATTTTTTTAATAGCAGTAAGTTTTCGCCTTATATACGCATGGTATTTTTCTTTATTTGGTTTTGATTCAATCGGTTTTGGTGCAGATGGTCCTAGTTATTTTAGAAGCGCAATAGCTTTTTCTGATTTTAACGTTAAAAATATTGATTTTTCCCATACTCCTGCATACTCATTCTATCTATCAATCTTCATATCTCTGTTAGATGCTACACCGAAAACAATTTTCTATGGGCAAGCTGTTATAGGATCCTTCGTACCCGTAATTATATATTTTATTACAAATAAGATTTTTGGAAGCAAAGTTAGTTTTATTTCAGGGGTTCTGGTTGCGGTCTCCAATTTATGTATTCATTACTCAGTAGTCATTAATAGAGCCTCTCTAATTGCTTTTACTATTCCTGTGCTAATTTTATTCTGCCTTAAAGTAAATGATATTTTTAAAAATAGTTCGTTTTTTATTTTCGGGTTTCTAATCGGTACCACGTATTATATTGGCCAAGAAAGCTTGTTGCTTCTTTTATTTCTGCTTGGTTATTTTTTCATGATTACAAATAATAACTTTTCTATAAAAAAGAAAGCGTTAGGTTTTAGTTTATGTTTTTTAGGGCTTGCTGTAGCCTGGACTCCTATAAACTACGCATATTATAAAGCGACGGGCGATTTAATTCTTTCAGGACGTTATGTTGATTTTTCAGCCGATACTTTTTCATTTAATGGTAATCCATTTTCAAAGGAAATGATTCAATTGGGTTTCGATCCAGTTAGCACTCCTATCAATAGTTTTAAATCCATTTTGGCCAAACCATTTGACATAATATTTTTGAGTTTTGGAAAATTACTATCAGAGTTACCCGGGTTTCTACTTGATCCTGGGGGGGAATGGCTAAAACCCCTTGGCCTATTAAATGGATCTTTTTTTGACGCGGTTATATCTTTTTATATTCACTGCTTTATAATTTTCGGAATTTTTTATTTAATTTTTGAAAACGCGACACTACTGAAACATAAACTCTTAATTATAATGCCTGTTTTATTCTATGCGGTTTTCTCGACTTTTATGATAATGGGGACTTTCCGTTTCCGGTCAGTCATGAGTCCATTAAATCAAATTTTCTTAGCGATAGCAGTCGGAAGGTTAATTGGTATAGAAAGGCAAACTTTAATCAATGAAACAAGGGAACTTAGTGGTGTATTCAATAAAAAATTAAATTATCTTCGGAGGCAATGGATACCTTATTTCGAGCCTAGTTTTGCAATCTTATTGTTAATATTCGGGGTTTTGGTCCAAAAAGAGGTGAAAACATTTAACCTTAAAAAATCTCTTTTGGAAATTACCAATTGGCAAAGTAATCTTTCAAATGAACAATTGGCATTAAAGCAGGGAACTGTAAAAAATATTCAGTTGAGAATGAATTATCATAATAAATCTTTAGAAAATATTGACAATAGATTTATATTATCATTTAATCTGTGTCGATATCTCTTTCCAAATATACAACCAGAATATCAGATTATTTTGGATAAAACTCCTATAAGTACTCCTAGAAAAATTCCTCAGGGTTGTCATAGGTTTTTAGAAAAAATTAAACCTTTAAAAAATGAGGGAACAATTGAAATTGCTATATTAAAAGCATCATCAAAAAATAGACCTGTTTCTGATACTTTTAAAACTGATGAACCTCGAATGTGGTTTATCACCAACTTATTTTTTGATAAGGTTTTTAAAAAATACCAGCTATTTTTGAAGGAGTTAACACTTCTTAAGATTGGAAAGCCAGTTATTTTCAAATTAAAATTTGAAACATAAAAATCAAAATGCCCGCGGCTTAATTTGGGCAACACAAAATTGAATTAAATCAAAATACTTTTTGGGTAATAAGATATCTTGGAAAGGAAGGCTTTATTTTACTATAATGTTGCTACAATAACGTCTTCATCAATTCTAAAGCCTAGAATTGGTTTTGTGCACAAAACCTTAAATAAAACACTCATCAAGGCTTAAACATTAAAAAGAAATTCAATGATATCTCCATCTTGAATCGTATAATCTTTTCCTTCCATACGCAAAAGACCTGCTTCTTTAATGGCTTGTTCTGTTTTTAGTTTCATCAAATCTTCATACCTATACACTTTGGCACGGATAAAACCTTTTTCAAAATCGGAGTGAATTACTCCAGCCGCTTGGGGTCCCTTGGAGCCATTACGAACTGTCCAAGCGCGGTTTTCTTTTCCACCGACGGTAAAAAAAGTAATGAGATCGAGTAAGTCATACCCAGCTTGGACCACGCGGTCGAGTCCCGATTCTCTTAATCCCAGTTCTTCCATAAAAATATGACGTTCCTCTTCTTCTTTAATATCCATTATCTCAGCCTCCAATCGACCCGCAAGGGAAACGGTGGAAGATGATTCTTTTAAAGCAAACTCTGTAACAGACTTCACGATGTTACTATCAGTCTCAGACGGATCTCCGGTATTGCAAAGATATAGAACGGGTTTGGTTGTCAAAGGCTGCACGATGCGGAGAAAATTTAGTTCTGCCTCGGTTTCGAATGTCATAAAGCGAAGTGGTTTTTCGTTTTCAAGGTGGTCGATCATGCGGTGTAGAATTTCGAACTGAAAACGTCCTTCCTTGTCGCCGGACTTGGCGAGTTTCTCAATTTTAAGTTTTCTTTTTTGCAGGTTATCGAGATCGGCAAAAATCAGTTCCGTATTGACTATTTCAATATCAGCGATTGGGTCTATTTTGTTATGGATGTGCGCAACGTTTGGGTCATCGAAACACCTTACCACGTGCATGATGGCACTGACCTGCCGAATATGGCTGAGAAATTGATTTCCCATTCCTTCACCTTTTGAAGAATCTGCAACCAACCCCGGTACATCTACGAATTCCATGGTCGTGTAAACGGTATTTTTCGCAGGAACCAGTTGAGATATTGTCTCTAGCCTAGAATCTGTAACTTGCACTACCCCGAAGTTGGGTTCCGAAGCGGTAAACATGTAATTGCCAGAATCCGCGCCAGCCTGGGTTATCGCATTAAAGACGGTTGACTTACCGCAGTTGGGCAAGCCAACAATGCCACAGGTGAATCCCATTTTAGTTTCCTTGTTTATTGCTGGTGGTTTTTTTGTTACTTCTTAAAACCGGAGAGAATGAAGGGAATGTCGTCGATATCCCAAAAATAATCACCGCATATCCGGCGAGTATTTTAAAGAAAAGTTTGATTTCCACAAAGCTGAAAACGATCAAAAAAATTGCTGAGCCGACGTTTCCATAGGCCCCGGCCAACCCGGCCATTTTTCCTGAAAAATCTCTTCGGATCAAAGGAACCATGGCAAAACAGGCACCGTTTCCGGCTTGTAAAAATAAGGAACATAAAATAGCTAACGACAAGGTACTTGCAAGTGGCCAACCTGGCCCGATCCTAGACATCATTCCGTAAATTATCATAGCTCCTGCGGTTAAAATAATCAGGCTTTTTTTACGTCCTATTTTGTCGGAAAACCATCCCCCGCTTGGGCGGATGATTAAATTCATGAAAGCAAACGAGGAGCCAAACCATCCCGCCTGTACTACCGTTAAATCATAAAGAGTTTCTAAAAATTGCGGAAAAATGGAAATTACAGCAAGTTCAGATCCAAAAGTAAGGGAATAAACCAAGCTCAAAATTGCAATCTGACTAAATTCGTAGCGTTTTTCCTTCGGCGGACTTTTGGTCAACCGTTTAATATTGAAAGAAATGGC
>TARA_B100000686_G_scaffold289872_1_pt1 | contig 13148 bp, 14 predicted proteins | sample TARA_B100000686 | Tara Oceans TARA_B100000686 (sample SAMEA2622733) | marine metagenome | biome: marine biome (ENVO:00000447); feature: marine epipelagic mixed layer (ENVO:xxxxxxxxx); material: "saline water (ENVO:00002010), including plankton (ENVO:xxxxxxxx)" | depth 150 m
TATGGTTTGTATTTTTTGCTCCAAATGTTTTAGGACATCCTGATAATTATATTGAAGCCAATCCACTTGTAACTCCGTCACACATAGTTCCAGAATGGTATTTACTTCCTTTCTATGCAATTTTAAGAGCAATACCGAGTAAACTTGGAGGAGTTATATTTATGTTTGCTGCAATTTTTATACTTATGGCTTTACCATGGCTAGATACATCTAAAGTTAGATCTTCCGTTTTTAGACCAATATATAGAAAATTTTTTTGGGTTTTAGTAGTTACTGTTATTTTATTAGGCTATTTGGGAGCAAAACCACCTGAGGGAATTTATTTAATTTTAGCAAGAATAGCTACTGCTTATTATTTTATCCATTTTTTAGTTTTATTGCCTTTGCTTGGACGTTATGAAAAAACGGAACCGTTACCTACTAGCATTTCTGATCCTGTATTAAATAAACCAGGTCTTATAGACAAGTTTAAAAAAGTTGCCGCAACCTATGAAGGGGATAATGTTGGTTCTTTTAAATAGAATAGTTTTAGCAATTTTTATATTTGCAATTTCTTTTCCTGTTTTTGGAGAAGAAATGAACACAAATTTTATTAAGACACATTGGAGTTTTAAGGGAATTTTTGGAACTTTTGACCGATCTTCTCTTCAGAGAGGTTATCAAGTTTATCAAGAAGTTTGTTCCGGTTGTCATTCTGTACAACATCTCAGTTATAGAAATTTGTCAGAAAAAGGCGGTCCAGAATTTTCTGTTGATGAGGCTAAAGCAATTGCATCTCAGTTTGAAGTAGAAGATGGACCAAATAGCGACGGCGAAATGTTTATGAGAACAGGAAGGCTATCAGATAAATTTGTAAATCCTTATCCTAATGTTGAAGCATCAACAGCAGCAAATGGTGGAGCTTATCCTCCAGACATGTCTGTTTTGGTAAAAGCAAGGGCAGGAGGGGCGGATTACATTTATTCACTTCTTTTAGGATATGAAGAAGCTCCAGCAGACTTTGAATTAGATGATGGAGTGTATTACAACAAATATATGCCCGGAAATAAAATTAAAATGTCAGCACCACTTTCCGATGACATTGTTGAATATTCTGATGGTACGCAGGCTACAACAGAACAAATGGCAAAAGATGTAACAGCATTTTTAGTCTGGGCTTCTGAACCTCATTTAGAATCTCAACATAGAATGGGTTTTAAAGCCATTGTTTATTTAATCATATTACTTTCATTGGTATATATGAGTAAACAAAAAGTATGGTCAAGATTTGGTTCAAAGGAAGAAATGGAAGAGGAAACTTTTGATAAGGCTGAAAAAGTTGTAACAAAATATGAAGGTGAAGATCCCAAGACTTTTAAATAACTTAACTTCCAACCCTAAAGTACATTACATCACCATCATTGACCACGTAGTCCTTTCCTTCAAGTCTTAATTTTCCAGCATTCTTACATTCGTTAAAACCTTTATATTTTATGAAATCATCGCTTGTTACAGTTTCAGCTCTAATAAATTTCTTCTTAAAATCGCTGTGAATAACACCAGCAGCATCAGAAGCTTTGGAGTTATTTTGAATAGTCCAAGCTCTACTTTCTTCAGGACCAGAAGTAAAAAAGGTACTAAGATCCAAAGTTTTATAACCTGTTTTTATTAGATTATCTAAACCTGTACTTTTTATACCAGATTCAAACATAAAATCTTTTCTATCCTTTGCTTGGAGGCTCATAATTTGATCTTCTATATCTGCACACACAATAATTATATTTTCGTTAGAAAATTTTTTCTTACAGTTGTTAGAGTATTTATTACCATCAGGTAAGCTTTTTTCGTCGACATTGCACACTATTATTCTTGGTTTAAGAGACAAAAGTGCTGATTTTTTTATTAAATCTTTGCTATATTTTTTTTTTAATTCATCTAAGTTTTTACCATCACTAATCAATTTATGACAATCTCCCAAAAGGTTTAACTCATCTTTTTCTAACTTTTTTTTATTACTTTTTTCCAATCTCTTTTGAAGCGATTCTAAGTCAGATAGTAAAATTTCAGTTTCAATAATTTCGAGATCTCTTATAGGGTCTACATCTTTATTTACATTTTGTATTTTGTCCGAGTCAAAACATCGGGTTAGATGAATAATAGCATCAACTTCTCTAACGTGAGAAAGAAATTTATTTCCTAGTCCTTCACCCTTAGAAGCGCCTTTTACAAGACCCGCAATATCTACAAAGGTTATTGCTGCATTAATTGTTTTTATTGATTTTGATATTGAAGATATTTTATTTAATCTTTCATCTGGAACTGCAACTATTCCAATATTTGGGTCGATTGTACAGAAAGGAAAATTTTCAGCTTGCGCTTTTTTTGAAGTAGTTAAAGCATTAAAGAGTGTTGATTTACCAACATTAGGCAAACCTACTATTCCACACTTAAAACCCATTTTTATTTTTGGTTAACTTTACTTGAAAAAAGATCTAAGTCTTTATTTATTAATAAAGATATAGATTTTAAAATATTGTTTGCAACCTCTGTTACACTATCAGACTCATCTTTTGAGAAATTTTCCAAAACAAAATCTTCCTGAGATGAATTGTTTTTAGGTCTCCCTATTCCTATTCTAACACGGGAATAATTTTTACCTATATTTTTATCAATTGATTCTATTCCATTGTGCCCGGCGCTACCTCCTCCAAATTTGCTCTTAACCTTTCCTAGGGCAATATCCATATCATCGTGGAATACAAAAACATTGCCTACATCTATTTTAAAATAATCAATAAGCTCTTTTATACAAATCCCAGAGCTATTCATAAAAGTAAGTGGTTTTATTGCATAAACTTTTTTTTCATCAATATTTCCAGTTGTAAGCAGGCCTTTAAATTTGGGTTTTTGTTTTGAGAGTTTAAATTTTTGATTAATAGCATCAATAACTAAAAAGCCAACATTGTGACGATTATTCTTATTATTTGGCTGTGGATTTCCTAAGCCAACTAAAAGTAACATAATTTATAATATTCCTAAGTTATTTTTTTTTTGTTTCTTTTGTTGCAGATTTAGCTTTTTCACCCGAAGCTGCTTTTGTTTTATCGTCAACAGGTTTTGCAGCTTTACCTTTTTCACCTGCGGCTGCTTTTGTTTTATCATCAGTAGCCTTAGCATCTTCACTAGCAGGCATGCCTTCAGCACCTTCAGGAGTAGTCTCACCTTCCACTGCAACCTCTTCAGTTTTTTCAGGCTCAACTAGAACAGTTGGTGCTACAACGGTTCCTATTACAAAGTCTCTGTCAGTAATTGTAGGTACTACGCCCCCGGGTAATTTTACAGAAGATATTTTAAGACTTGTGTTAATTTCTGTATTATCTAAATCAACTATAATTTCATTTGGAATATTTTCAGTAGGACATTTTAATTCTACTTTTCTTCTAACAATATTTAAAACACCACCTTTTTTTAATCCTGGAGATTTTTCAGAATTAATAAATTTAACAGGTATTTGAAGAATTATTTTAGAACCTTTTTCTATTCTAATAAAATCAATATGTATGGGTTCGTCAGAAACAGGATCGTAAGCTACATCCCTAGGCAAGACTTTTTCAGGAGTACCATCAATATCTAAATCAAACACTTTGGACATAAATGTTTCTGTTTTTATAAAATTTTGGAGTTGTAATTTTTTTAGGCTAATATTTAGATTATTTTTTTTCCCACCATATAATACAGCTGGAATAGACCCGTCAGATCTTAGCTTGTTAATGTGTCCGGCGGTCCCGGTTTCTCTTTTTGTAGCTTTTAAAATATTCATAAATTGAAATGGTGTTTTTATATTATGTTTCGAAAAAAAACAAGCAAAATTATTTAAAAAGACTAGAAACTGAAGTAGAGTTCGCAATTCTTTTCATTGCTTCGGAAATCATTGGTGCTAAAGAAATAATTTCAATTTTTTTACTTTTCTTTATTTTTTTTGAATTATCTATTGTGTCTGTTGTTATTAATTTTTTAATTTGCGATTTTTCAATTTTTTGAACTGCTTCACCGCTCAATACGGCATGAGTTATATAAACGTAAACGTCTTTAGCTCCTTTTTCTTTTAAGGCTTTAGCGGCATTAACAATAGTTCCGCCAGAATCTATTATGTCATCGACTATTACACAGTTTTTATTTTTTACGTTTCCAACAATATTCATTACTTCAGATTTACCTGGAGTTGGTCGTCTTTTATCTATAATTGCTATGCTTGAGTTTAATCTTCTGCTTAGAGCTCTAGTTCTTTCAACGCCACCAACATCAGGAGAGACGCAAATAATATTATTTATTTTTATTTTATTTCTAATATGTCTTGCAAATATGGGTGTAGCAAATAAGTTGTCTACGGGAATATCAAAAAAACCTTGAATTTGTCCCGCATGAAGATCGACACTTAATATTCTATTTGCACCCGCGTTTGTAATTAAATTTGAAACTAATTTTGCTGAAATAGCAGTTCTTGGAACTACTTTTCTATCTTGTCTAGCGTATCCAAAATAAGGAATAACCGCAGTAATATTTTTTGCAGACGACCTTCTTAAAGCATCTATGCAAATCAATAACTCCATTAAATTGTCATTAGCTGGAGTAGATGTTGACTGAACTACAAATATGCTATTCCCTCTTATGTTTTCATTAATTTCTACGTAGACTTCACCGTCAGCAAATCTTTTTATGTTCGAGTTCACTAATTTTAGTTTGAGATGTCTTGCTATGTCCTTGGACAATTTCGAATTACTTGTACCAGCAAGAACTTTCATAAGATAACTTGTTTATACAACTTTAGTAAAACTTTTCAAATTAATTATACATTTAATTAAGTCATTAATATGACAGAAATACATCTACCATAATCATTTTCTTTATTAAAAAGGGATCTTCTATAACTATAAAAAAAATCTTTATTGGAAAAAGTGTCCATTTTTATGTTTTCTATATTTTTTATATTTAAACTATATAGTTCTTTATTTATATACTCTCTTAAATCAAAAAAATATTCTTTATCAGTATTTTTTTTAAAAAAAATTTTATTTTTTCTATCCTTACTTAAAAATTTTTCAACGAAATCTTCTTTAACTTTATAACTGTCCATGCCTATGCAGGGTCCTACAGCAACAAGTAAGTCATTGTTATTTGAATTTAGTTCATTAAATTTTTTTACAGTTTTTTGAATAATTCCATTAAAAGCACCTTTCCATCCCGAATGTGCGCAACCAATAATATGATTGACAGGGTCATAAAAAAGAATTGGAGCACAATCAGCGGTAAGAATACCTATACCAACATTTTTTACAGTAGTTACAATTGCGTCTCCAGAAAGTTTATTTTTTACTGAATGTATAGTATCGAAAAATATTACTTCATCACTATGTTTTTGATTTAATGTTATTAAATAATCATTTCTGCAACCAATTTTTTTACTTACGAATTCTAAATTTTTTAAAACATCTTTTTTTTCATCGTTAGAGCCTATACCGCAATTTAGACTTTGGTATAAACCTTTTGAAAAACCATTTTTTCTAGAAAAAAAGCAATGTTTTATTTTTTGAAATTTTTTTAGTTTTGTAGAATAAAACATAGTTAAAATCCTAAGAAAAATTTAATTTTCTTTTTTTGAGCAAATAAGACTTTAAACAAATCTCCCATTTCTTTATAATGCAATAATCTTTTTAATCTATAAAACATATCAGCTTTTTGTTTAAAACTGTAAGTTCTTGAAAGTATATTCGCTCTTTCTATTATTCCTAATTTACTAAGAAATTCACTTTGCGTTGCAACAGTTTTTACATCTAAATTACTTTTTTTTAAAATATTAGAAAATAGATTAAAATTAATATGAGAAGTTATATCAATATTTCCTGGATTAGAAAAAACATTTGCGTGCTTATGTTTTTCTAATGCTTGTAGAGAATTTTTGTTATTTTTTTTGTTATAACCATAATCAATAATTAGAAGTCCTCCATTATACTTTTTAATTATTTTAGCTATTGTATTTAGATATTTAATAGATTCAGAAGGATATTCTATTATGCCCTCTTTAGACGAAAGGTTAAAATATTTAATTTTATTTATTAATTTTTTATTTGCTTTTTTATAAAGGAATTTAATTTTTTTATCATTATTTGAAACAGTAATGTACTTTTCTAAAAATAGGTTTTTTTTTCTATATATTTGTTTTATTGGCAGCGAATCGAAGAATTCATTACCTATTATGATTACAGGCCCTCTATTCAATTCACTTATACTGTTAATCCACTTTACTTTTGGACTTTGAATTTTTTTTTTTTGAATTTTTTTTAATTTTATACTTTTTTCTAATAATTTTATTTCAAGACTGTTATTAAAATCTTTAAAATTTTTAAATGTATTTAACAAATCTAAACATAAAGATCCATCACCTGGACCAAGCTCAACTAATAAAATTTTTTTTGGTTTTTTCAAATGTTCCCAAAATGCAACACACCATATTCCTATCATTTCACCAAATAAACGAGATATTAAAGGGGAAGTTATATAGTCTCCTTTTTTTCCAAAAGGATTCTTTTTCATATAATAACCAAATTTTTTATTGTAAAGCGCAATGTTAATGAATTGATCGATTGGAACAGATTTTTTTTTTAAAAAATCAATTATTTTGTTCATTTTTTTTAATTAAAAAGATGATTAATATGCCAGCAATCAAAGTAATAACACTTAATAAAAAGCCTAACGAAAAATAGTTTAAAATATAACCAATATGTTTGTCTGGCTCACGAAAGTTTTCCGCAAAGATTCTTAAAATAGAATAAAAAATTAAAAAAGAACTTGATATGTAACCAGGTTTCAAAAGTAATCTTTTCTTTAAAGCAAGGTGATTTATTACCAGGAATAAAAACAAACCTTCTAGTAAAGCCTCATAGATTTGTGATGGGTGTCTGGGTAAGTTATCGCTCTCCTTAAAAATTACTGCCCAGGGTAAACTGGTAACTTTTCCATAAAGTTCTCCATTGATAAAATTTGCGATTCTTCCAAAGAAAATACCAATTGGAGCGGCACATGATATAATGTCAGAGATTTTAAAAAAATTAATTCGTTTTTTTTTTGAGAATATTAAAATTGATATTATAACTCCAATCAGACCTCCATGAAAAGACATGCCTCCATTCCAAAGTTTAAAAATTTCAAAATAATTTTGACTGTAGTATTCAAAGTTATAAAACAGCACATATCCAAGCCGACCACCCAAAATAATTCCAAGAACTAAAAAACTTATTAAACTATCAAAATCGGATTTTTTAATAGTTTTAAAAGTAAGCTCTTTTTCTTGAAGAATTTGAATTATTTTTTTGGAATACATCCATCCAAAGATGATTCCAAAAATATATGCCAAGGAATACCATTTGATCTGGAAAAAACCTAAATCTACGAATACAGGGTTCAAATTATGGATTATCATTTATAAAATTTTTATTTAACAATTGAATTAAAATAGCTTAAAGATATTTAAAAATATATGGAAAAGTATAATAAGTTTATGGAGAATATTGCCCAATTAATTGAAAAGGGTTTTTTTACTTCAAAGGAAATTAAAAGAGAAATAGAGAAAAACATTAAAATCACAGCAGAAAATGTTGTCAATAGGTTGAATCTTGTTTCCAGAGAAGAATTTGAAGTTCAAAAAAAAATTATTCAAAGGTTATCAAAAGAAATTAAAAATATAAAAAGTAAAAAGTTTTATAATAAAGTTAAAAAATCTAAGAAGGTAAAGAGACCTTAACTCTAAGCCCGCTCATTGGGCTTTTATCTAACAAAATATGACCACCATGAGAACGAACAATATCATTGGTAATTGACAATCCCAATCCAACACCAGATTTATTTTGACCTCTACTTTTATCAATTCTATAAAATGGTTTAAGTACATTTTCATATTCATTTTTTGGAACTCCTGGTCCATTATCATCAATTATAATTACTATGTTATTTAATTTTTCTGTTGAAGAAATTTCAACTTTGTTTCCATAAGATAATCCATTATCTATTAAATTTGCTAAGCATCTTTTCATAGCATTTGGCCTTACATTAATTTTTGGATTTTTTTCTAGATTAAGAGAAATATTTTTACCATCATATTTTTTGGTTACATTCTGGATTAAATCATTCAACTGAATCATTTGAGTATTTTCATTTTTTTGATATTTTGAGAATTCTAAATATTCGTTTAGCATTTTTTCCATTTCCTCAACATCATCACTCATTTTTTTTGCAATATCTTGTTGTTTTAAAAATGCAAGCTGTAATTTTAATCTTGTTAAAGGAGTTCTCAGGTCATGACTAATTCCAGACAACATTTCTGACCTTTGATTTAAATGAATTGAAATTCTTTTTCTCATTCTATCAAATTCAAAAGCTGCCTGTCTTATCTCCCTTGCTCCAGAAGGTCTAAATTCCTTAATATATTCACCTTTTCCAAATTTTTCTGCAGCCCTAGCTAGTCTGACTAATGGGCGTGTTTGATTTTTTAAAAAAATTAAGGCTATAGTTATTAAAAGAATTCCCGGCAAAGTTATCCATAAAGCAAAGATACGAGCTGAAGATGGAGCTATTCTGTCTTTTGGAAAAAAAATTTGCACAAACCCATTGTTATACTTAATTCTAATTTCAACTATTTCTTTATAAGTAGTGGTATCAAACCAGTACTTACTTTTAAATGCAGATTTAAGTTCACGACGTAAACTTCTATCCATTGGACTAAACCATCTTTCACCGATTTTCTCAGGGAAGGGTTTGTTTTCTTTCAAAGAAATTACGAAATCAAAATTTTTGTTATATAAATTTCTTATTGATTTTTGTGTTTTTGAATCTTCATTTATATGAACATCATATAGAGTACGAATTTCACCAACTAGAGACCGTGTCATTCCTTTATTAGCTTTTATCCAGAGGCTATCAAAAAAAACTATGGTAATAATTATTTGCAGTAAAATAATTGGTGTAGCAACAATAATTAAAGATCTATAAAATAATCCTTTCGGTAATATTTTTTTTATAATCTCATTCAATCCATAAGACATATCCGGACCCCCTAACAGTTTGTAAGTATTTTGGATTTTTAGGATTTGACTCTATTTTTTGTCGAAGCCTTGTTATCATAACGTCAATACTTCTCTCTTTTGAAATATTAATTATTTTTCCAATATCATCCCTTGAAAATATTTTTCCAGGTTCGCTAAGCATATTTTGTAAGATCTTTTTCTCCTGAGGGTTAATTTTTATTATTTTGTTTTTTATTTTAATATTTAATTTTTCTAAATTTATAACAATATTACCAATTTGTATATTTTCTGGTAAAATAGATTTCCTAACTTTATTTAAAATATTATTAATTCTAAGCAATAATTCTTTGGGTTCGAATGGTTTACCCAAATAGTCATCAGCACCCAATTCTAACCCGTGAATTCTATCTTTTGTTTCACCTTTAGCTGTTAAAAGAATTATAGGGGTGGAATTTTTTTGCCTTATTTCTCTTGTTAGTGACAATCCACTTTCACCCGGCATCATTATATCAAGTATTAATATATCGAATTTTATAATCTCCATTTTGTTTTTTGCATCCTCAGAATCTTTAGCTGTTGTGACCAAGAATTGTTTTTCTTCTAAATATTGTTTTACTAAATCTCTAATTCTATCATCATCATCAACAACTAATATGTGAAATTTATTTTTTTTCATTAATGATTTTATTTAATACTTGTTTAAATTTTATAACTGCATCTGAATCAGAATTTTTTAATGCGTTGTAAATTCTTTTTTTTTGCTCACTAAATATTTCTTCAAAGAGTTTTTTCCCTTTTTCGTCTAAAAAAATATGTCTCTGTCTAGAGTCTACTTCTCCTTTTTTTAAAAAAATAGTTTTATTTTTTATTAAATCTCTTAATACTCTATTAAGACTTTGTTTTTTAATTTTCAATTTATTTAGTAACCCAGAAATTGTGATACCTTCATGTCGTTCAATTAAGTGAATTGCTCGATGATGAGCAGTACCAAAAGAATACTTTTTTAAAATCTTTCTAGGATCAGAATAAGTTTCTCTGTAGGCATAAAAAATCTGTTCAATAAAATCTTTTATTTGATCATCTTTTAAATATAGCAGCTCTTTCATAAATTGTTTTTGGTCAGTTATATTGACATATCTATATAAGATAGATACTTTTTTGTGTTGAATAAATCAATTAAGATTAGAAAATTTTTTTATGGAACCCATACCTTTCGATAAAAGATCGGGCAAAATTTGGTTTAATGGAAGCCCTGTAAATTGGTCAGAAGTTAAAATACATGTTTTAAGTCATGGATTACATTATGCCAGTTGTGTTTTTGAAGGTGAGCGAGTTTATGATGGAGAGATATTTAAACTTGAAGAGCACACAGAAAGATTATTTCATTCAGCTTCTAGATTGGGAATTGAAATTCCATTCGATCAAAAATCTATTAATAAAGCTTGTAAAGATATAGTCGCAATACAGAAAGTAAAAAATGGCTATGTCAGACCAGTTGTATGGAGGGGAAGTGAGATGATGGCTATATCTGCTCAAGAAACAAAAATTCATGTAGCTATAGCAACATGGGAATGGGGTTCATATTTTGATCCAAACCTTAAATTAAAAGGAATTAAATTAAATATTTCTAAATGGAAAAGACCAGATCCACAAACTATACCCTGGGATACAAAAGCTTCAGGTTTATATATGATTTGCACTTTATCAAAACATGAAGCAGAAAAAAAAGGATTTACAGACTCTTTAATGCTAGACTTCCAAGGCAATATTGCAGAATCAACAGGAGCAAATATTTTTTTTAAAAATAAATCTGGAGAACTTCACACACCAATACCTGATTCTTTTTTAGATGGTATAACAAGAAGGTGTGTTATTGAAATTGCAAAATCAAAAAATATAAAAGTTATCGAAAGAAAAATTAAACCTGAAGAGATGAAAAATTTTGTAGGATGTTTTCTTACGGGAACAGCCGCAGAAATAACACCAGTTTCTCAGATTGAAAATTATAAATTTTCAGTATGTAATGTTATTAAAGATTTGTCTGAAAGTTATCAAAACTTGGTTAGAAAAAAAACAGCAGCTTAATTTAATGCGTGATGTATTTTTTTTCTTACATAATCGTATCCTGTATATATTGTAAGAAAAGCTGCTATCCATAATAGAAAAATTCCAATAGAATGTGCATTATAATCTCCAAAATTGATTATTTTATTACCGCTTTCTCCGGTTAATAAAATTGCAATTGCAAACATTTGTAAAAATGTTTTAAATTTGGCCAATCCAGTTACAGGAACTGTGACTTGAACTCTGGCTAAATATTCCCTTAATCCAGACATTAATATTTCTCTTATCATGATAATTATTGCAGCAATTACTTCGTAATTTTCTATAGTATTGTCCATCACCAACAGAACCAGGGCGCTAGCTACAATAATTTTGTCTGCAACTGGATCTAAAAGCTCTCCCAGTTTTGACTCTTCTTTATAAAGTCTGGCTAACAAACCATCAAGAAAATCTGTAAAACTTGCTAAAACAAATATGAAAAAAGGAATCCAATCACCCATCGCACCAGGTAAATAAAAAGTTCCAATAAAAATAGGAACTAGAATAATTCTACCAATTGTTAAAATATTTGGTATTTTTAGTTTCATTTTTTTTTAACCATGAAAAAAATCATGTATTTTTTTTGCTACTGAAGTTTCTATACCTTCTACCTTTTTTAGGTCATCAAAACTAGCTGATTCAACAGCTCTGGCAGACCCAAAATAATTTAATAAAGCTTTTTTTCTTGTTCTTCCTATACCATTTATTTGATCTAACAAAGATTTTGTTAAATATTTCTTTCTTTTCATTCTATGACTGCTTATCGCAAATCTGTGAGCTTCATCTCTTAATCTTTGGAGAAAAAACAGTAGAGGTTCCCTTTTACTTAACTTAATAGGAGTATTTTTATAAAAAAAAGTTTCATCACCTTTGTTTCTATTTTTTCCTTTTGCAATAGCTATAATAGGAATGTCATGAAAACCAAGATCATCCAGTATTTTTCTGCCCACTGAATATTGACCTTTTCCACCGTCAAGAACTACTAAATCTGGAATTACTGCACCTGATTGTTTTTTACTCTTAACAATCTTAGAAAATCTTCTTTCAAAAACTTCTGTTAGCATTCCATAGTCGTCTCCAGGATTTAGTTCTTTATTTTTAATATTAAATTTTCTGTATTGTTTTTTAATAAAGCCTTCTGGCCCAAAAGTAATTAAAGCACCAACAGAATTAGACCCCTGAATATGGCTGTTATCATATACTTCAATTATTCTTGGAGAAATATCTAATTTAAATTTATCGGCAACCTCATTTAAAAGTTTGTTATTAGTTTCAGACTCAAAGATTTTTCTGGTCAAAGCCTCTTTTGCATTTTTTTCAGCCATTTTGCATAATTTAAAAGCATTACCTTTTGTCGGAATCTTTATAGATATAAATTTTTCTTCTTTTTTTTCTAGGGCCATCTTAATTAAATTTAAATCTTTAATTTTTTTATTCAGTAGGATTTCAGCAGGTACATTTTTATTTTCATAAAATTGCCCAATAAATGAAGCCAAAACTTCTTCTGGTGTATGAAATTTATCATGTGACGGAAAATAAGATTGATTACCCCAATTTTGTTTGGATCTATAAAAAAATACTTGAATACAGCTTTTTCCTGCTTCTTGGGCAACTGAAATTACATCAGCATTATCAAGATTGGTAGAACTTATATTTTGTGAAGATTGAATTTGTGTTAATGCTTTTATTCTATCTCTCAAAATAGCTGCTTTTTCATAATCCATTTTTCCACTACTTTTTTCCATTTCTTCTGATAATTTTTTTTGAATATTTTTTGACTTTCCCGAAAGAAATAATATAGCGTCTGATACAAGTTTCGAGTACTCAGTTTTACTTAGGTAACTTACACAAGGCGCTGAACATCTTTTTATTTGATAAAGTATGCAGGGTCTTTCTCTATTTTTAAAAACTGAATCATTGCAGACTCTCAATAAAAATATTTTTTGTAAAATTTTTATAGTCCAATTAGCAGATCCAGCAGAAGCGAAG
>TARA_B100000686_G_scaffold50632_1_pt1 | contig 13147 bp, 8 predicted proteins | sample TARA_B100000686 | Tara Oceans TARA_B100000686 (sample SAMEA2622733) | marine metagenome | biome: marine biome (ENVO:00000447); feature: marine epipelagic mixed layer (ENVO:xxxxxxxxx); material: "saline water (ENVO:00002010), including plankton (ENVO:xxxxxxxx)" | depth 150 m
CTGAACGGTATTGGGTGCCAATATCATTACCTTGACGATTGAATTGTGTTGGGTCATGCCCTTCAAAGTAATCCATTATGATTTCTTCCACAGATACAATATTTCTATCGAAGACTACCAAGACTACTTCCGCGTGGTTATTCGGGTTAAATCTATTTTTAGGTTTTGTTATTTCTCTATAAGTCGGTTTAACACCCCTGCCATCAGCATAGCCTGATATAGCGCTAACCACTCCAGGTATAGACTCATAACGTTTTTCTTCTCCCCAAAAGCAACCTGATCCAAGGACGATACTTTCTAGTTGGCTGGTAGCCTGAATCTTCTCTTCATCTTCTGTAGATAATCCATAACTTAGAAATAAAGAAAAAATTAAGATTAAGCCTTTCATATTTAGTTTTTGGAAACTAGGTTTCTGTAATAAGGAACTTCCTCTGCCTTTAGAACCCTCATCATGTAAGCTCCAAATAACATCTCTTCAAAAGATTGATCACCCCAAGTTACTTCTATAGTAGGATCAGGATTGGCTTTATTTTGAGGTGAATTATCCCACCACTGATGTTGAATTAATGTTGTTCCTGCTGGTATAAATTTTGGTTCTTGAAAATCGTAAGAAGTTTGCCAATTAAAATCATAATTGGGGACTGAAAGCAGAATTTCTGTTCTTCCATCAGGATAATAAGCGGTCACTACCATTTTTTTTCCCCGATAGTGAGCGTGGGGTAAAACACTGTAGAGAAGAGAATCATTTGAAACCACCCTGGAAACAGATTCTTTATGTTCTTTTGCACCTGCTGGAATACGAATCTGAGGGTTTAACATAATCATTGAAAAAATTTCATGTTTTGGCTTTTCATCTGCTACCCATATGCCCATCTTTGTAGCATCCACTGTAGCTCTACCAACGGGTGTGTAGTGCATCTGAAATTCAAAAGTAGTATTTGCAGGAAGAAATGTACCTGAGTTATCTGGGAAAGGATTACTATTTATTCCAGGTGCATATCCTCTCAAACCCCTACGTTCCCTAAATTTAAGCTTCCCTTTTCTTGGTCCACGTGTCTCTGTGGGACCAAAGCTGGTAATTACATGATGTAGAACCTGCCTGTCACCAGGAACAATCTCAGTTGCCTTAACCCATATATCCTTAGCTATGCTATTTTTAACATATTGATATTTATAATCTACAACACCAGTTGCTGGAACATCAGTAGACGGAATTTCAATAACATAATCAGGCGGTCCTAATTTTTCTTCATTGGCCCAAACAGACTTTGATAGCTTGACTTGTTTTAAAGGGTCTGGTCCATCTCCCCTGTTGGCACCCGCCTCAATCCAATGAACTACTGTTTTTACTTCCTCGGCATTGAGTGATCTATCATTACTATATTCTCCTATGAGTGGATCAGCATGCCAGGGTGGCATCCTTTTGGTTCTAATAACCTCTCTCATCATCAAAGAAAAACCTTTAACCATTTTGTGATCTGACATTACCCAAGGTCCTACACCGCCTTCTCTATGACAAACCGTACAATTCTCTACTAGTATGGGCGCAACATCATCGGCATAAGAAATTAATTGTTTATTTGCTTTATTCGGAAAATTAATTAGACATCCCAGTGATTCCGTTCTAGGTACAGATACAGATTTATTTTCCAGTAGATCGTTAATTGCATCTTTAAGAAAATGCTTTGAAGCTTTCTCTTTCTGATTTTCATAAGTCAATCTGTCATCAATGGCACCTATATAAGCCACTGACCAATTCTTTGGATTTACTACGAAGACTTCACCTGTACGACTTAACCCTAAGGACTCCCCTATTATTTGAGAGTCATCGACAAGTATTCTCAAGTCATAATTATATTCCTTGGCTTCTTCCCTTATTGTTAAGCGATCATCTTGAAGGTTTGAATTGATCATGAAAAATTCAACTTCCTGGTCTTTGTAAATATCCCTAAGTTCTTGAAAACGAGTAGCAGCATGCCTGACTATGGGACAGCCATTTCCTTGAACTAAAAAAATTAAAGCTTTTTGATCGTTGTAGTAAAAAAGTTCGTGAGAACCTCCTCTTTGATCTAGTAATCTAAAATTCTCTACCTTGTCACCAGGCTCCATGGAAAAAACAACAATAGAAAGACTTAACAGAATTGTAGTTATAGTTATTTTTTTCATCTCTATCTTCCTCGCCTTATGAACATTAATCTCTATTCGGAACTATATCATCTATGAAAGGGTATTTTTTTCTTAAGTCCGAGACCTGTTTCTTCTCTAAATCTATCTGTTTATTCTGTTTCTCAATTGCTTTTTTAAGGTTGTCTTGATTCTTTTGTGATCTCTCTATCCTCTCTCTTATCCTTTCTACTTGATTTTCATTATCTATTATTATTTGTTCTGAAATTTCTATGTGGTTATTTAGTCCTTCTATTGCTTTGGTCCACTTGTTATGGACTTCTCTTTCTCTCTTTTCTTTTTGCTTTTCTACATCTTCTTTTTGCTTCTCTAAAGCTGTTTCTTTTTCTAAAACATCTACCCTTTTTTTGTGTTCATTATCTCTATAAGAAAAATAAGCATAAAGACCTAATAAAACTAAAAATAAAGCAATTACCCATCTTATTATCTTTTTTTCAAATGCGGCTTGTGCTGCAGATTCTGCACGAGCTACTAATCGTTCTTCTTCAAGCTTAGCTTTATAGTCATCTCTTACTTTCTTTGGTGGATCTATCCACTCTGATTTGATTGCTTCTCTCTTAGCTTGAACTCTTTCTTTATCTTTATTGGCACTTTCTTCTGGGGCATCAGAAGACTCTTCAAAACTTATCTCATTTTTGCTCTCATTTAAAGAAACTGAATCTTCTTCTGAAGAACTATCAGAGCACGAAATGACAGTAAAATTTAAGCCTATAAATAATAACGCTAAACAAAAATAATTTAAAAGACCCCTTATCATCTCTATGAAGTTCCTCTTTTGTCTTCAGAAAGCGGTCCTTGCAATTGTAAATCAGAGATCTGTTTTTTAGCCCTCTCAATATCTCTTTCGGTCTTGGGAATATTTCTCTCTAAATCAGATAATTGTTGTTTTAATTTTTTTTCTGACTTCTCTTCTTTTAAAAGATCTCTTGTTTTTTGCTCAATTATGTATTCTTCTGTAACTTCTAGTATTTGATAAATCTGTTGAATATCTTGAACTTCTTGATTAGATAATTCAGAAGCCACTTCTTCTACTGAATCCTCTATTTTTTTGAAAGCAGAATCGATGTACTCTTTGTCTTCAAAAGAATCTGAAATACCAGTGGAAACAAGATTATCTTTTAATAAAATATTAAGGGAGGAAATTAGAAAAAATTTTTCGACAGGGTGTTTATTGGATTCTAAAAAATCTTTACTTTTCTTTTTTGATTGAAAAAGAATATCTCTCATGTGACTGGTTCTTTCTTTTACTAACCTTTTTATTTCTCTCTTTTCCCTGGCCAAACTGTCATTTGCCATATTCCTTCGGTACTCAGCTTCCTTCCATAAATTTGCCTGTCTCTCTTCTTTGAGTTGATCGTACTGAACTCCTAAAGATTCTCTCGATAGATCTACAAGCTCCATTTGTGCTTGTGCAGAAGCCCTAGAAGAATCAGCTATATCTACGCTTATGCGATTAGCTTCCTCATGATGTCTTTCAATTTTTTCTTGAATCTTATTTTGCTTTCCAATGCCTTCAGCTATTTTTTTTGATTGTTTAGCCGCATAAGCACCAGCTGCTGCTTGTGCCATTTGACCTCCCCTTGTAGGAGGGTTACTACTTGCCATCTTGATTATTACTGCTTGTACCTTTTTAAAGTCTATTAGAAGCTTTTCTTCAGGTCTACTCCCAACTTAAAGAAATTACTTCTCCTGGTTTAGGGGTTTTAAAAAATTCATTTGCTAAACCTAGTTTCTTCAATTCATTAGTGATAAGTCTAGGCGGCTCGAGAATATCCTCATCCGTAAGAATAAAGGTTCCCCAATGCATTCCAACTGATCTTTTAGCTTCTAGATCAAGTGAGATTTGTATAGATTCAGAAGGCTTTACATGGTGATAGCTCATAAACCATCTAGGCTCATAGCCTCCAATGGGTATCATGGCAAAATCTGGAGATCCAAGTCTATTCTTGGTTTCTTTAAAGTCAGATGAATAACCTGTATCCCCAGCATGATAAATTGAGAGATCTGATTTAATAAACCATCCTCCCCACAAGCTTTTATTCCTATCTCTCAAACCTCTAGCGGACCAATGTTGAACTGGTGTAAAGGTAAAGGAAGTTTTCTTGATTTTAATATTTTCCCACCAAAGAAATTCTTCAACATTTTGTATGCCAGATCTTGATAAAAGCTTTTTATCTCCCTTAGGTATTAGAAAAATTGCTTTAGGGTTTTGTTTAGATAAGGCCTTTAAACTCTTTATGTCTAAATGATCATAATGGTTATGACTTACAGTAACCACATCTATTGGTGGTAACTCTTTTAAAGAGATGGCTGGGGAGATTAAACGCTTCGGTCCAGCAATTCGAACTGGTGAAGCTCTCTTAGAAAAAACTGGATCAGTTAGTATCGTTAAATCACCATTATTTATTAGATAAGTTGAATGACCAACCCAAACCGCATAGTCTTTAGAATCCTCAGATAGTTTATTCCACTGATCCGAGGTTTTAATCTGAGTTCTTTCTGGATTTTTTCTGCTGAATCTCCAGTTTAAAAACTCTCCGAATGACCTTTCACTAGTTGTGGCTTTATTTGTGTTCTCAAAAGTTTCTTCAGGCATAACAAAATTAGAAGCTAGCAAAAAAAATAAAATTAATTTCACTTAAATAATTTAAATTATCATTAATTTTTAATACTACCTATTAAAGACTGATAGGTTAAAACTTGAAAGTCTCTTCTGATATTAATATGAGTGTAGGGCCTAACTTGGGTCATCATTAAACCAACTAAATCATGCTTAGGATCAATCCAAGAAATGGTGCAGTAAGCTCCACCCCAATAAGCGGAACCTTCAGATAGAGGACTTGCAGATTTACCTCGATCTACAATCACTCCATATCCTAGACCAAATCCTGTACCTGGACCAGATAACCATATAGGTAAATCTCCAGTATGGTTTTCTAAGATTAAAGAAACAGTATTGGGTGCCAAAATTCTTACGCCGTGCAGTTCACCCCCATTCAGTATCATTTGTTGGAATCTTAAATAATCTCTTGCTGTGGAAACTAAACCACCAGATCCACTAAATAAATCCCTTGAAGAAGTTATCCATCTACTCTTCTCTGTTCCCGGATCCTGTAAAACAATTTTTTTATCTTTTCCTGGTGTGTATTGAGCTGTCAGCCTGCCTTCCTTAGTATCATCTAAGTAGAAGTGCGTGTCTTTCATATCTAACGGATCAAACAACCTCTCTTTCAGAAATACATCTAGTGACTTACCTGAAATGATTTCAACAAGATGTCCTACAACATTAGTTGCATTAGAATATTGCCATTCTTCTCCAGGATGATAATTAAGAGGTAATTGTGCCAATCTATCAATTTGTTCAGAGTTGCTCTTAGGCCTTGGTTCATACATGGCCTTTCTGTAGGCCTCCCTATTACCTATATAACTATTTGCTAACCCAGCAGTGTGAGTAAGCATATCTCTTATTGTGATTGCTCTTTTAGGCTCAACTAATTCACCAGTCTTACCACTGACATCTGATGTCGTACTAACTTTCACTTTTGAAAAAGATGGGATAAATCTTGATACAGGATCATTTAGTTGAAAGCGACCTTCCTCCCAAAGGATCATTAGTGCTATTGAAGCTATAGGTTTTGTCATGGAAGCAATTCTAAAGATAGCATCCTTTTCTAAAACCTTTTCTTTTTCAACATCCATAAATCCTTGAGTATTAAAATAAACTATTTTTCCTTCGTGCATAATTGCAGTTAAAACCCCCGGTGTAAGTTTTGCATCAATGTATTTCTGCATAACTGGTGAAATTCTTTCCAAGCGCTCTTTTGAAAAGCCAGCTCTTTCAGGGTCTATATACTTAAATTCTTCTGCTATTACTCCACCAGTAAGTAGAAGGAAGAATAACGTTGTGTAGAAGTTCATTATCTTATATACATTTCATAAGCTGTTATCGCCCTTTGGGATGAAAGATAAACACTCTAAGGCCTGATGAAAAACTTAGACTTGAAGTTGATCTGAATTTACACCAACTTCAAGTCTTTTTCTAATCCGCGTAATCTAGTCCCTTTGCCTTTTGAACTTCTCGTTTGTTAGGATTAACAGACTCTCTAAAGGGCACGTCAACAATTTCACCTTCTACTGGGACTCCAGGTGACTCCGAGTATTCATCAGGAAGCCTAACCTGTAATTTGGTTCCAATCTCTGAAGAAGTCCAGGGCACCCAACCAAGTGCTATATTTGTATCTAGTTCTGGAGACCACCATGGTGAAGTTATATAACCCACATCATTCCCATCAGTATCTGCAATTAGCCAGAAATCAGGAGCATAGTCCGTTATTTCTTTCCCTCCAAAAATCAGACCAACCATTTTCATTTTGAAAGGAAAATCTCCTCCATCAATGACTGCACGTTGTCTTTCTAGCTCTTCTTTACCTATGTAATCAGCCTCTTTGTTTCGTGGCACCTGATAACTCAGGTTGACCTGAAAGGGAGAGGTTTCAAAGTCCATATCTTGACCCCAAGATAAAATACCTGCTGCTATTCGTCGGTGATGAGCAGGTGCAATGACCATTAATCCAAATTCTTCACCAGCTTCGAGAACCGCATTCCAAACAATCTCAGCATTTTCATGAGCATCACGCACGTAAATTTCGTAACCCTTTTCACCAGTAAATCCAGTCTGGCTGATCACAGTGTCTACGCCTTCGATTTTAGTTTCCATGAGACCGTAGAAAGGGATTTCTCTTACAGCTTCACCAGCAAGCTTGGCCATAAGGTCTTCAGAGAGAGGGCCTTGTATTTGCACAGGACAAACGTCTATTTCATCTATTGTCACATCAAATTTTTTAGAAATATTTACACCTTGTAACCAAAGCATCAAATCACTATCTGAAAGTGAAAACCAAAATTCATCTTCAGCTATTCTCAATAAGACAGGATCATTAAGGATTCCTCCTTTATCGTTACACAAAATTGCGTATTTCCCATTTCCTGGTTCAATTTTAGTAGCGTCACGAGTTATTACATAATTAGTTAAGGCTTCGGCATCTGGGCCTTTAACTCTTATCTGTCTTTCGACAGCTACGTTCCACATGGTGACACGGTTAACCAAGGCGTCATATTCAACCATGGCTCCACCATCTTCAGGCTTAACATACCCCCTTGGATGATAGATACGATTGTAAATTGTTGCCCTCCAGCAACCAGCCTCATGAGAAAGATGCCAAAAAGGTGACTTCCTAACTCGAGTTGAAATCAAAAGCTCAGTGGGCGTGCGACCGCTCTGCCTGAGGTTATATGGTACTATTCGATCACTTTGATCGACACTTGGATGATTTGGATGTTTTTTCATTTTTCCCCCTTTTTATATTGTAATTATATTGTAAATTAATTAAGAACGAACCCTTTCGTTTTTAGGATCATACAGAGATCCTTTACCAACAATCTTAACGGTCATAGGATAAACGCCATCACCGTTTTCATTAAAATATTCCAACGAAAGTGACTTCCCAGGTACAGCTAAGTCTTTAGGTAGATAACCCATAACGACATGCTTTTTAATTGATGGGCAGTAAGACATGCTAGTGCTGTAAGACCTACGACCCTTACTATCTACTGGAACTTCGCCTGTTTCAGGATCAATAATTGGTGAGATGCCTACTGGATACCTAGAGCCATTACCTGATACATTTAAATCATCTAACGTCATGGTACATAAAATTGCGCTAGGTTCTTCTTCTCGATGAGTAAGATGAGCTGCTTTACCATGGAATTCTGCTTCTTTGACCAAGCGTCTTTCAACAGCTGATTCACAAGCATTATATTCAGTCTCTAGATCTGCGCCTTGTAGTCGAAAACTCTTTTCTAGGCGTCGACTAGTAGCATAAGTTTCGATACCAACTGGCACAACCCCAACTTCAAGTAGAGAGTCATAAAGTGCTAGACCCTCTTCACTGTTATTATTTAAATAAATTTCCCAACCACTCTCTCCGACGTAGGAAATACGAGCTGCCCAGACATTTATCTTTTTTCCGCCCGATAAATTAAGTGTCAGGTTTTTTGTTGTAACAAAAGGAAAATTCTCAATACTTATTTCGTTGGGATCAATAAAATAGCCTAAAGCATCTTTAGCTTTAGGTCCCCACAACCCTAAAGTTGCAATATCGTGTGTCTTAATCTTGATATCTGCTTCAAGCCCCATATCGTCTCGATAATTGCGCAAAGTCACCCAGTCTCTGTTGCCGTCAGCTCCACCTGTAATTACTCTATAATTATCTGCACCTAAACGTGCGATTGTTAGATCAGCATGAACACCACCATCTTCGTCCAGAAAATTAGTATAAATGATTCGCCCTTCAGGAGTGTTACCGCCAACCTTAGCTACGGAAAGATGTTCTAACATACGTTCTGCATCTGAACCTTTTATGTCCATAATTGCGAAGTGTGATAGGTTGATCATTCCAGCTGATTCACTCATTGCTAGGTGTTCTGCGTTAGCAATCTCATAAGGTACATGGCGTCGATCCCATTCATTTTCCCTAACAGGTACCTCTTGCAAATATTTATCGAGTTTTTGTTGGTTGCTTTTGTAAGCAAAGGCTCGCTCCCAACCAGCGATTTCGTTATCAAAGAAGCCCCCAAGCTCTTTTTCTCTTGAATAAAAAGGACTAACGAACAGCTCTCTTTGACTAATGTAGGGTTCTCTTGGGTGAACAGCAGGAGTATAGATGGTCTGGGCGTTTTCGAAAGATCGTGTTTTAACAAAATCTTTTTCTTTTTGTGCAGGATAAAATCTTGAAATATCAAAAGAGTGCATATCCATAGGTGTTTTACCATTGATAATCCATTCAGCGCACAGCCTTGCACATCCAGGACCGTCTTTAACCCACACTGCTTCGCATAACCAAAAACCCCTGACTTCTGGGCTTTCACCAATTAATGAGCCAGCATCAGAAGTTACGGACAGCAGGCCATTAAATGAGCTTCTTTCATCCCAACCCAATTCATTAAGTATAGGTGTAGTTTCGAATGCCTTTTCTAGAGGTTCTGCAATTTCTTCAAGGTCTAAGTGTCTCATCGAGTCAGAAGTCATGGTCTTTTCAGGATTACCAATGTCCTCTGGATCAACTAGTCTAGGCTCTTTGTCCTCATAAAATCCCCATTCAAGCATCCCTCCATGAAGCCTACCTGTATCCCTCACATAAGCTGAATTGCCTTGGTCTCTAAGTAATGGGTAGACAAGAAATTCATCAGTTTCCTGTATTTGGGGGAGCGGACCAAAAAATAAGAGAGGATGTTCAACTGGTGCAAGTGGAATTGGAACACCAGCCATCTCACCAATTAAAGGCCCCCATATTCCAGAAGAAACTATAACTTTATCGGTTTTTATAGTTCCTTTGTCTGTTTTTACTCCAGTAACATATCCATTTTCAATCTCAAAGCCTACTGCTGGTGTGTCAGCATATGTAGTCAAAGCTCCCTTTTCTTTGGCGCTTTCTACAGCAAAACTCACTACATCCTGTGAGCGTGGTACCACTAGACCCGCATCTGGATCCCACATTGCACCACGTATTGATTCTTCATCTAATAATGGAAATTTTTCTTTGGCTTCAGAAGCAGAAATTAATCTCACGTTAGTACCAAAGGATTTACCTGATTCTACTTTTCGTTTTAGTTCCTCCCAACGTTCATCGTCACCTTTACGACAGATTTCTAAACCTCCTTTTTTGAGGAAGAAACCATTTTTTTCATAAAAATCTCGGCTAAAAGCTGTGGTCCAGTTACTGAGTTTGTCATGAGTTGTGTTGTAGACAAAGTCCGAAGCGTGTGCAGTTGATGCAATATCTGAAGGAATTACTGTAGATTTTTCCAACCCTATGATGTTCTTTTGACCAAGCTCAGTGAGCCAGTATGCAAGCATGGATCCGACAATACCACCTACGCCAACTATGACTATTTCTGCATCCCTAGGGAATTTAGAGGATTTCATCGACGCATTATAATGATTATTTTCTGTTTTGATTAATCATTTTTTTTGAATCATATAATTCAATATAAACGCCACGCAATAAGCTTATGGTGGCCGCTATTAAAATAAATACAAAAGGTAATGCCATAGATATTGACCCTGATTGTATGGCTTGCAAAGCAACTGAACCTCCGCCTACTAATAGAGCTATAGCAACTAATCCTTGAATAATTGCCCAAATCACTCTTTGTATCGTAGGAGTGTTTTCTTTACCACCAGAGGTAATCCTGTTAATAACTAATGAACCTGAATCAGCTGATGTAACAAAAAATAGTACCAACATGAATAAAGAAAATATACTTGCGACTATTGGAAATAAAAGATTATCTAGCATGTAAAATAGAACAAGAGAAATTTCTCCGACTGGTTCACTCAAATTACCTAATCCTTCTTGAAATTGAAAAATTGCAGTTTCTCCAAATGAAGTAAACCAGACTGTGCAAAATAAAAGAGGTGCAAACATTACGACAGAAAGAAACTCTCTAATAGTTCTTCCTTTTGATATTCTTGCGATGAACATCCCTACAAATGGGGACCAAGAAATAAACCAAGCCCAATAAAAAATTGTCCAGTCATGATACCAGTTCAAGTCATCAGGTCTGTTCCAATCACTTAAACGAACAATATCCTGAAAATAAAAAATTAAATTGGTGCCGTAAGCCATAATAATCTTGAGTGTTGGTCCAGCAAATACAACGAAAGCCAATAAAACTAAAGCAAGAGCTATATTTATATTACTAAGAACCTTTACACCCTTGTCCAAACCCCTGTAAACAGAAAAAATAACTACAGAAGTAATAAACATTATTACTAGAGATTGTGTTAAAAGAGTATCAGGTGCAACATTTAGATAAGATAGACCTGAAGTTGCTTGCCTTGCTCCCAATCCTAAAGATGTTGTTAAACCAAAAAGAGTAGCTAATACAGCAATAACATCAATAACATCACCTTGCCATCCCCAAATTCTTTTACCTAGAAGAGGATAAAAGATAGATCGAATCGTTAAAGGCAATTTCCAGTTATAGCAAAAAAAAGCAAGAGATAGCCCTACGATTGCATACACTGACCAGGCGTTAAGACCCCAATGAAAAATAGTTGCACTGAATGCCAATCGATAAGCCTCTTCAGATTCAGGAGAAACATTTAGAGGTGTTCCAAAGATTCCTGTGTAATATGAAAGAGGTTCAGCTGCTCCATAGAAAGTCATGCCTATACCAACACCAGCTGCAAATAACATACAAACCCAAGATATGAATGAAAATTCAGGGATTGAATCTTCTCCTCCCAGTTTTATTTTTCCAAATGGCGAGACAATTAAAAAGAAAATGATTAATGTAATAGCAGACATAGATATCGTAAATAAGGTACCGAACCAAACCACTACAAAGTTCATAGTATTAGTAAGGAACTTATAAGATGTTTCTGGATAGACCAATACAAGAATTGAAAAGATAACTGCCAAGCCTGAACTAATAACAAATACAGGTAAATTTATATCCAACCCAAAAAATTTTGTATTTGCCCTTCTACTTCCTTCTAAAATTAAGCTGTCATTAGAGTTATCTCTCATTTAATTTCCTATTGATTTATCATGGTTACGTCTTCAGGATTTAATAATTCTTCTCCTAAGCTATTAAGTAATGGTTTTAAGTTTTTAGAATAAGGTTTCCATCTTTCCATGCCATCTTTATTGATTGGTCTTCTTACTTGTTCAGAACTAGCGGTTCTAACTGATCGGTCTGTTTCATAAAATGAAATGCATTCTTCTTCAAAAGGTAACTCTAAAAATTTGAGCATCCTTTTAACCTGCCCTTCTAGATCTTCAATGATATCTTCATTATTTACTCTTAGTATCTTATTAGGCAAGGCCCGATCCCAGTGATCCATCAACTTAACATAACTTTTATAGTAACTTCCTGCCTCTTCTAGACCATATGAAAACTCTTGTCCTTGAGCAAAGAGTTGTTTGAACATACTAAAACAACAATCCAATGGATATCTTCTAGCATCAATAATCTTAGCGTTAGGTAGTATTAGATGGATCAAGCCAATATGTCTAAAATTATTTGGCATTTTATCTGTGAACATCGGAGCATTTTTTCTATGCATTTTAGTATCTTCAATGAAGCCCTTACCCAAACTACCTCTTTGCTCAAGTGTTAATGACCTCATGCTTTTAGGGTAATTGCCTAATTTACCGTAAATATCATCTCCTCTTAAGCTTTGAGCAATTGAAAGAATATTCGGTAGCTCAAGTGTCCCATCTATCATTGAATGTGAAGCTAAAATCTGTTCTATGAGTGTTGAGCCAGCTCTAGGTAGGCCGAGAATAAATATAGGGTCTTTTGCATCATGACCCCCTATACCTAAGTCTCTAAAAAAAGCTTCATCACAAACATCTATTTGAGCCTGTAGTTCTTTTTCCATTCTTTCAATTGAATATTGACTTTGATCATTTTTTATTTTGTTTCCTGTTTCTAAATGAAAAAATGCTTCATCGTATTCCCCATTAACTTCACAACCTTGAGCAAGAGCAAAATGAAAATATGCTTTATCTCTTAATGACAAATCTACTCTCTGAACCTGTTCCCTCATACTATCTAATTCATTATTAGTAAAAGAATAGGTTTTTAAATTTGCTAAAGAAAAGAAAGCCTCTCCATGATCAGGTTTTATTTGGTAGGCAGCTTGATAACTTTCTATAGCCTGGTCTGTTCTACCTAGAGTTTTTTGTGCATGACCTTTTGATGTGAGGGTACTGAAATTAAATGGGTTTTTAGTCAGAATATCATCCAATAAGATAATAGCTTCTTCGTGATCTCCATTTTGCATAATTTCACTAGCTTTTTGCGCTTGATAAGTAAGGTTGTCAGGATATTTTTCACACAATATATTTACTTGCTCCATTGTCTTAGCAAACTTTTGTTTTTTTCTAAGAAT
>TARA_B100000686_G_C16805322_1_pt1 | contig 13142 bp, 15 predicted proteins | sample TARA_B100000686 | Tara Oceans TARA_B100000686 (sample SAMEA2622733) | marine metagenome | biome: marine biome (ENVO:00000447); feature: marine epipelagic mixed layer (ENVO:xxxxxxxxx); material: "saline water (ENVO:00002010), including plankton (ENVO:xxxxxxxx)" | depth 150 m
TTCAGATTTGTGGGGTAAGGGGCAATAGCGTGTCAGGATGAGCGCTTTCGTAAAATCACATCTTGGTCTATATAGCCATCTGTTTCGCTCGTATCGTCATTTATTGCTTTTGACTGGAAACAGCCTTCATTAGTAATAAAATCATCTGAACCAATTGAATAGTAGTGACACGGAATTAAATCACCTGCATAAGTGGAAACACTAAAGAACAATAAAAATCCAATGAAAACTATAATCCTTTTCATATTATGTACACCTAATCACTTTGAGTAGACCATTCAGCATAAACGTAAAATGGTGTTGGGTTTAATGCTGAGACAAGATTATCGTACATCTTAATTTTCATAAGACCAATTGGAACATAGGTATAAACGGTTGAATCTTCCGTTTGAGCAAACTGAATATGCGGATGATAAAGACGTACATTATTTTCCGTAACATCCAAATAATAGGGGTTAAAAACTAACGAAAGCCGCCAATCCTGCTGCTGTGACAATACTAGAGGACCATGATGACCACTACCATGTTTTGTAATAATACTCGCTAAATATGGACTGGTAGCAAAATACTCATGAGATAACCGAAGCTCACTACCATCCCCATAAATATAATGAAAGAGTAATTTAGAAGCTTCAGGGTATGGGATATATGAAACACTAATTGACGCAAGAGCAGAAAAATGCAGCACGATCCTATCAATGGTTGAAAGTGTACGTAACGCAGTTTTAGATGATAAATTCTCAATATAATTATTAATTTTAACTTCAGAATAAGACCTTAGCTGTTTAGATAGGCCATCATTTAAGGCAGTAATGGATAGAGTGAATATGAACACCAAGAGAAAAGCAGTAAGAGCAATTATTTTAAAGCACTTTTTTACTTTTATATTCATGATAATAGAGGGATTAATTGAGGTAGTTAACTAATGTCAATATACGGCTGAGTACTGCAAAATTGCAGCCCCCAACCCTGAAGTTATTTTTTAAGGAATTAAGATTTAGCTTGCATGAGAGGCAATATAAGCATTACCTGCCCATGTACCAGTTTGTATAAGATTCAATAATATCAACATAGCGCCAAAGCCTTGCGCATCAGAATCATTATGACGTAGACCTTCACCTAATTTATAAGCACCATCAAGCAAACCTAAACCTGTAAGAATCATACCAAAGTTTGATAATGCAATTTTACCCTGAGGATTATTAGCAAACACTGCCATACCAATTGTACCAACAAGCTGCAAACTAACTGATGCAGCAGGAAAATTCATCCAATTGCTCTTATCTAAACGCTGAGTTCGGGGTAGAACTTGCAGGTTATCTTGCTGGTGTTGTGGTAGTAAACTATACGAAGGCTGCCCTACAGGGCTCATTGAGTTTCCGATACTTGGCATAATATGATCCTACTTAAATACTCATTATTAATATAAAGGCCACCCTAAAGCGGGCCACTATTATAACATCGCATCTGTATTTATTAAATAAACAAACACTCAACAATGATTATTTATTATCCAAAATAACAGTATTGTTGTTTATTTGATCAATGCACATTAGGCAAGAAGTAAAGCTATACCAGCAGATAAGAATATGACTATGAATTAAAATAGTTACCTATGACTTGTACTTCTGAAGCCTATACTCCAAATTGACTTTTACACCAGCCCATTCTGAGTCAAGAATCGAAAACACAACTGTGTCCCTATAAGAACCATTAGGCAATTTTTGATGCTGCCTTAAAATACCATCTTGCTTTGCACCTAATCGAGCTATAGCTTCTCTTGAAGGGTAATTAAACCAGCTTGTTCTAAATTCAAAAGCAATAGCAGCAATTTTTTCAAATGCATGCTGGAGTAGCAGCATTTTACATTCAGTATTAATAGAGGTTCTTTGATAGCTTTTGGCATACCAGGTATAGCCAATTTCAACACGGTGATTGGTCGTATCAGCATTACAATAACGAGTTGTACCAATCACATTATTTGTATTCTTATCTATAACAACAAATGGTAAAGATAAGCCTTTAGATTTTTGATCTAAAGCAAAGGCAATATAGCTTTCAACTGAGTCCTGATTTGGTACAGATGTATACCAAAGAGACCAAAGATCACCATCAGAAGCAGCTGCAACAAGTTGATCCGCATGATCAGCAACTAATGGCATAAGCTTTACATGAGTACTTTCTAAAGCAACATCTTCTAACCACATTTTAAGACACCTCTCATCAAAATATTTTAATATGAACTTTAACTAACCTAGCTTCAAGCCAAAGCGAGAAATAAACTTAACAAGCATCAATGCAATAAACATATTCACTATAGGAATAACAATCTGTAAAACTTGAACAATAGAAGACAAACGAGAAGGAAAAGTCGATGGAACACCAATCGATATATAATTAAATAAGTATATAGCCCCTAAACTGAGCACTTTAAAAAATGTCTTTCTAACTGGAGCTCGTTCTTGTATAAAAAGGACAACAACAAGAGTTTGAATAATAAAAGGAATAGTATAAAGCAATAAATCCCTTACTATTAATGAATCACCAGTATCATATAAAAAAGGGATAGATATAATCAACTGACCATAAAACACCCCTCCAGCCGTAAACATTAATACAAGCGGGTAAACAATAAATGTAAATATAACAAATCGTTTATCTTCACGCATACAACTCAGACAACCTCAAACATGTCTTTTAACTCTAAACCAACAATATATTCTGCCCTTGCTTCTCTTTAATAAAATTTAAAAGCTCTTTAAAAGGCAGCGGTTCAGAAAACAAAAAACCTTGCTGGAATTCAACATCTTTTTGCTGGGCAAAATTCATTTGCTCTTTACTCTCCACCCCCTCTAAAACAATTGTTTTGTTGAGGTCTCGACAGAGATTGAATATATTAATTAAAACTGTCTTTTTCTTCTGCTCAGACATCCTGGCGGGCAATAGGGATTTATCAATTTTTATTTGATCATAATCATTACAAGTAAGTTCGTATATAGATGTATACCCTACACCAAAATCATCTATAGAAAGGACAAAACCCAAGTCTTTTAGCTGGGCAAGCATGCTTCGTGTAGAGCTATCATGAAGTGTTGACTCGGTCACTTCGAGTACAAAAGAGCTTGGTTTAAGACCATAAGAATGAATTATAGATTCGAACTTACTTGGCAAAATATCATTCTGCAATTGAATAATTGATATATTTAAATGCACTTTAATATTGTAAAAGCCTTGATTTCTTAATGCCTGTAAAACTCGACAAGACTCTTGCAACATTGTAAAACCTAGCTCATGAATAACATTAGTTTCCTCAGCCAGTTCAATAAACTCACTTGGCAAAATATAACTAGCATCATTACTTCGCCAGCGACACAGTGCCTCAATTGCGATAATCGTACCGTTATTAGAAATAATTGGCTGGAAAAATGCCTCAATTGCATTAGATTTAAGGGCATTTTTCAATGCCTGTTCTTTAAACAGGCGGTGGGTTACTTTATTATACAGTTTCGAAGAATAGCATAGGAGTGTGTTTCCGCCCTGCTCCTTTGCATTGTACATCGCAATATCGGCATGTTTTAACACATCGTCATACCCACTTGCTTCTGTTGAAGCCAAACCAATACTAACAGTAATATCTAAAGTGTATTCTGGTAAAGTTAAAGGTGCCTTCATAACTGAAAGCAAGGCATTAGCGATAATGCACGTGTCACTTAAAGTTTCAGTGACAATCATAACAAACTCATCACCACCCATGCGAAAAACCATATCCTCGCTTCTTAAGTTTGATAGCAAACGTTGACCAACTTCTTGGATAATGAGATCACCACAATCATGACCATAAGTATCGTTAATGTACTTTAATTTGTTAACATCACAAAAAATAACAGAAAAAAGAGTACCACTGTTTTTTAACTCAGAAAAAGTTTTATTAAATAAATGTCGGTTTCCACATTTTGTAAGTTGATCGGTATAAGCAAGCTCTTGTATATAGTGATCTCTTTGTCGAACCTCACTCACGTCCGACAAAGTCATAATAAAACCAACATTCGAAGTCACTGGGGAAAATTGTCGTAAAGTCATAAGGTAAGGAATGAGTTTACCTTCCGCACTTATTAAATTGACTTCTACATTGGTAAGCTCTTGCTTTAAATACAAGTCCAAATCATCTTTACGACTTATAGCAAAAAAGTCTTGAATGCCAGAATGAGTAATTTCAGATAAAGAAAATCCAATCGCTTTTGTAAAGGCGGAATTAGCTTTAAGGATATTATGCTGTTTATCTAGAATTACAACCCCTTCTCTCATCTGCTCAATAATAAGTGACGAGGTTTCAATAGACTCTAAAGAATGAACCTCATCAGTTTTATCAATAGCAGCGCCCACGTATTGATTTGGATTTTCAGGAGATGCAGGCAGGAAATGCACATATAACCATGCGGGGTTCAATGAATCAAGGTATCGAGCTCTCAATAAGGTTTTGACAGAGTCACCCTTTGAGATTCTGTCAAAAACTGCACTATTCACGTCATCCACAAATATTTGAGCAAAGCTTTCAAAAGACATTGTTTCTTGAAAGCCAAATCGAGCTGATAACTCACTAGAAGCTTTAATATGAATAGATTGCTGCAGGGGTTCGTAGGTAAGTGAAACTAATTGGAGAACATTGGCAGTTGCCTCATATCGTTTCTCACTTGTAATAAGCTTTTTTTCAAGATTAAAGCGTGCTATGGCAGTGTGTGCTGCAATTTGAATATCGATTGGTTTATAGGGCTTAATAATATAAGCATAAGGCGTCACTTCCATGGCTTTCGTTATGCTAGCACTATCATCATACCCCGTTATGAACATAATTGCTGTATTAATCTGCTCAAGTATAGCCTTAGAAACTTCTGCACCACTTCCGTTGTTTTTAAGATGCATATCCATAAAAATTAGTTCTGGCTTATGTTCAATAGCAAGAAAATAGGCTTCATCTTCTGTAGCTGCTGTGCCTATATGGACTAGATCTAAATCTACTATAATAATTTCGAGCAAACCCGCGAGTTCAGGATCATCTTCAACAATTAAACTTCTAATTCCTTTTAAAATACTCACTCGCTGACCTCTTCATTTATATCATTTATGCTAAATCATGACGATAAGCACATAACTTGTGCTTAGTCAGCCTTATTCCTCTCCTTGGCCTTTCTAAATTTAGACTCAATTCGCTTTTGCAATTGTGAAATCTTATCGATAACTCGCCATAATTGATGTATGTCTTGAGAATTAGTTTCTTTTTTCGACAAATAAAAGAAGCGCTTCCAAAGATCTTCTAAACGAACCGCACTAAAATCCGATTGAGAGAGATACGCCATAGTCCAAGATGGGAAACGTCTTTCATCAATAGAGCTATCGAAGGTTAATAGAACTTCATGCCGAGGGTCTTGAGTAATACTGTCCATCAGTTTTTTTACATGACTTTCTTGACCTTCGAGATACTGGATAAATGTATTTCTATCAAAATACAAATAACCTGTAATATCCATAGCCGCATTATTGGCTTGAGAGACCTGCAGAAGCGCTTCTAAGTCATCAAATGTAAAATCTATTTTTGTGGTGCTCATATATGTTAGACAGTACATATAAATACCTTTAATTCATTGTTATTAAGCCCCGATTAAGCGCTAAAAAGCTTGACAAAATGCCTTTTGGGCGACAGATAGCTGATCGGAAAACGCCTTAAACCCTGCGAGTTCGCACATCAGTTTTGGAATATCTGCAAGAGGCAGCACGTAGGACGGATGATCATTTAATATTGCAAAAAATGGCATTTCAGGCTCTTTGGCATCATCTGGCGACTGTGCAACAGTGATTCCGCCGTTATATGTAATTTCTCTCAACCCCTCAACGCCATCGTTCAGTTTACCAGTTAAGAGAATGCCTATTGCATTTTTCATATACTCTCTTGCTGCGGACCTAAATAAAGAGTTAATACTCGGCCGCCATACTTCATCACTTGGCTCAGTGCTCAGTATGATTCTATTGTCATGAATACGTATATGCTTATCGTCAGTGGGAAGGTAAATGTGCCCTGCACGTACAGGATCACCGTCTTCTGGGACGGTAACTTTCAGATGAGATTTATTGACCAAAATTGAGTGTAAAGTGCTTTTAGGGGTATTTATCATTCTTTTTCGATGTAATACAAAGAAAACGGCTGCAGGAAAATCCTTTGGTAGATTTTCCGCAATAACCTGCAAGGCTTTGACACCGCCAGCTGAAGCACCTATTACAAACACAGGGTTTGAGTGTGGATATAAAATGTTAGCTGCTTTCGACATCTTTTACCATATACTTGTCTAAGACTTGCTCTAACTGCTCGACCTCAAAGGGTTTCGGAATAAATTCTTGCATTCCTACCTCTTTGCATTTGTTAATAATATCCTTATGAACATGAGCTGATATAGCAACAACGCTTGCCTTAGAGTCAATCTGCTCTGAGGTTATCCGTTTAAAAAAATCAAACCCTGTCATATCATCAAGCTGTATATCAAGGAAAATAACAGCATATTTATTACGCCTTACAAACTCTAAGCCTTCTTCGCCACTCATGCCAACGTCATAGCTATAACCCCAGTCATCGAGATAAGAAGTCAATACAAATACATTGGAGGGATTATCCTCTACAATAAGAATCCGTCGAGACAAATCTTTGCTTTCAGTAGATGCAGCCGGCACTTTATCTTTCAGACGTTTTACTTTATCACTCCGCTGAGGAATAGTCATTGGTAGTTTCACATCTATAGTCGTACCCTTGCCTTTTTCACTTTCAACATGAATGCTTCCACTCATAATATCAACAAGTTCTTTAACTATAGAGAGACCCAAGCCAGTACCGCCGTAGCGTCTTGTAATAGACGAGTCCGACTGAGTAAATTTGTTAAATATAGTACTTAGCTCTTTTTCATCCATACCAATACCAGTATCACTGATAGAGATATTTAAATTATAAAGCTGACCTTCTCGGTATCCATTGATATCAAGATCAACCCGACCTTTGGATGTAAACTTAATCGCATTCGATAAAAGGTTGCCTATTATTTGTTTAACACGAAGTTCGTCGCCTAATAGCGTATCTGGAATATCTTTATCGAAGCGAATACCAAACTTGACGTCCTCTTCATTCGTTTGTGTCGCATAAATATTAACCAAACCCGTAATGCATTTTTTGGGTGAAAAAGAGGAAAACTCAAGTACAACCTGTTTTGCTTCCAGCTTTGCAAAATCAAGAAGATCGTCAAGCAAGCCTTTTAGGTTATCTGTCGCGTTTTCAAAAATAGTAAGCAGTTTTTCTCTTTTATCTTCATTATTAACATGACGCCTAAAGATTTCTTTAACACCATAGATGGCATTCAAAGGCGTTCGGATTTCATGACTGACATTCGCAAGAAACTCACCTTTCGCTATATTTGCTTCATTTGCAATTCTTTGGCTTTCAATAATTTCTTGTTTCTGATGAATAAGCTCAGTATTTTCAATAAAGCTTAAAATAACAGCATTTGTCCCATTATTTTTATATCTATGTGGCGTAATATGCAACCAATAGAAACGTCCATCCTTTTCAAGCTGAATTTTTTTAGTATTTTGTAGCTCAATAACATCTTTCACTTCTTGTGAAATATTAGTATCACTAAATGCAGCAGGCAAAAGATGATAGAAACCACCTGTGTCATCCACAATATTAAAGAATTCTTGAGCACAGGTATTAGACTTTATAATTTTACCATTCGCAGTTATATACACTAATGGAAATGGTAATGAGTTCTTGATATTTGATAGATGATTAGAGGTCTCTTCCAATGCGTTGGTTTTTACATTGAGCTCATCGTTCATTGTTGCAAGTTCTTCGTTTGCAGCCTGTAACTCTTCATTGGTCGTTTCAAGTTCTTCGTTCGATGATTGCAGCTCTTCATTTGAAGATTGTAATTCTTCGTTTGTTGATTGAAGCTCTTCGTTTGCAGTTTCCAACTCTTCAACAACAGTTTGCAGGTGTTCGCGAGATAGCGCCAGCTCATCTTCAAGCTCTTTAACTCGATGACCTGATTCACTCTCTTCAAGTTCTTCAGCGCCCTTTACATAAGGATTTAACTTATTAAAAGCAACAAGAACATATTTTTCGTTGTGGTCGCCCGTGGATAAAGGGTAAACACTGATACTAGCGTTAAAGACCTGGCCATCAATTCGAGTTTTACGAACATGCCCTACTGCAGCCTTGTGCGTTCTTAAAGCTTTATACACGAGTGGTCGAAGCTCTTGTTTAAAAGGCTCAATAATAACTTCACCAAGATTGAGCGATGGCTTACCTCTAGGAATTTTTGTAAAGTATTCAGAATCGCCGTAAACATGATCAATCGAAAGATTATCATCAATAAGAACAGCGGCATCGCCTAGTGAGTTAACAAACATTTCTGGCAAAGCTGGGGGCTTAGAAGGCTCATTTGAAGGTGACATTTTCAACATATCACTCGTACTACCAGTTGATTTAAGTATGAACTGATTAAGTTTTTTTGAGGCTAGTCTTCTTCTCTTAAAAATACGTTCCTTTGCAGCGACTGTTGCAAAAAGCTCTGAAACTTGAGTTGTAGACTCTGATTTGCCAAGGAACAGGTAACCATCAGTTTTAAGCGAATAATGAAAAATATTATACACTTTTTTCTGCAGCTCAGGCTCAAAATAAATCAATAGATTACGACAAGTAATAAGATCTATTTTTAAAAAGGGTGGATCTTCAATAATATTGTGTGGCGCGAAAAGAACGATGCTTCGAAGCTCCTTTTTAACCTCGTAAGTATCACCTTTATCAATTAAATATTTATCAACATACTCCTCTGGTATATCTTGAACAGATACTTTTGAATAAACTCCCTTACGAGCAATTGCAAGCGCATCAGTATCTACATCAGTCGCAAAAATTTGAACATTGCTATCAACAAGTTGCCCCAAATCACCAATAGCTTCACACAGTAAAATAGCAATAGAGTAAGCTTCTTCACCAGTGGCACAACCGGCCACCCATAAACGAATAGGTTCATGTTGATTACGTTGATTAACAATGGTTTTTATGAGATCTGCAAGTTGTTCAAAAGGCTTAGCATCTCTAAAGAAGTTAGTAACAGATATAAGTACATCCTTATACAGCAGCTGAACTTCCTCCTTGCTTTGCTTGGCAAAATCCACATATTCATCAAAATTAGTTATGTTATTTGCCAGCATTCTACGCTCAATCCGTCGCTGCAATGTTGGCTTTTTATATTGACCGATAGGAAAACCACACTGTTCACGCACGAGCTTTACAAGTTCAGAGAACTTATCACGGGCCTGAGGCTTTTTAAGCACATGTCGCATTTCTTCAGGCAGCTGAGTGCTTAGCTTAGCTAAATGCTCTCCTATTTCATTTGGTGAAAGCACCAAATCAACACACTCAGTATGCAAAGAAGCACTTGGCATTCCATCATAGGCAGCTGTCTTATCATCTTGAACAAGCGTTAACCCGCCTGATGCTCGAATCATTTTTATACCCTGAGCACCATCAGCACCAGTACCAGAAAGCACCACGCCAACAGCATGCTCTTTCTTTTCTTCAGCAAGAGACACAAATAAACTGTTAACCGAGGGCTTAGGAATTGCTTTATCATGAGCAGGCGCCAAGTGAATAACATCACCACTGATATAAACATCATTCTGAGGCGGCGTCACATAAATGACATTAGGCCTTGCTTTAACACCATCTTCAATTGTCTCACACTCCAGCTTTGTGGCTTTCTGGACTAGCTGAGTCAATAAACTCGTATGACGAGGGGATAAATGCTGCGCAATGATGTACACCATGTTTGCATTAAGAGGTAAAGAGCTACAAAGCTCTTTAAGTGGGTCCAAACCGCCGGCGGAAGCACCAATGCCGACCCAGTATATTTCGTTCATTATTATTCCTTGCTAAGGCTATGTTACATACTAGGAGATACAGCAGTAAACCTATAAACCATAATTACCCGCGATTATATAATATAAAAACAGAGTAAGATGTGAAAACACAAGGGTGTTAGAGCTGGCTACAAATAATGCCAACCCACATCACAACATCAATTAGGCATCATTCTCGCTTGCCAGCCAAGTTTGAATCACTTCATTTGCAGCACGAAAGGCTTCGAGACCTGCAGGTGCACCACAATAAACCGTGCAATGAAGCAACACATCCTGAATCTCTTCAACCGTACACCCATTACGTAGCGCTCCGCGGACATGCCCTTTTAACTCCTGAGATGCTTTGAGTGAAGCTAAAATAGCAATAGTAATAAGGCTACGGGTTTTATCTGGAATAACACCTTCAGACCAGACAAATCCGAATAGTTTATTGATTAGATTATTTTTTGCACAACCATGTACGTATGAAACTCTGGGTATTGATCAAATTCGAGATGTTTAATGGTGCAACCATGATTAAGAAGCACTTGTATAAAACCATTGGTACCCAAAGACGAGTAATACATCATCGGTCCCATAGTATCATCAGTATGATCTCCTGGCTCATTAACCCCACCAAATGAAAAGATCAACACACCATTTTCATTCAACGCACCAACCAGCTTTGTAATCACATTCACTTGCTCATCTAGTGGGATATGCCAGATACTATCCCAAGCACTGATAAAGTCATATTTTTCTGAGAGCTGATAAGAGCAAATATTCTCGTGATAGAAAACCCTTTCTGGATTACGGCTTCGAGCAAGCGTAATCATTTGTTCTGAGATATCTAAACCTTCAGGAGTAAAACCTTCACTGGCCAATAAATCCATTACTCGCCCTGTGCGACCACAACCAACATCGAGGGCCTTTCCTCTCGATTTTACGAAAGCAATTGCACGTTGATGCTGCTCAATACCATTTTTCATATTAAAGCGATCATCAGACCAAAGATGAGTGATTGTGTCGTAATTTTTACCAGTTTGTTCAGGAGTCATACTCTTCACCATAAGCGCCACCATTTTTGAGGCTTTAACTCTTTAGTCATTAAATGTACATCACACCTCTTCAGTAACGACTCAGCCAAATCACTTGGCATATAACCGCACACTTTTTCCCATTCCTCTTTCGTTATATTGATCAAGTCACTCACTGAGATCAAACCAACATGACTTAAAGTCGCAGAAGCATTGGCTCTTACAGACAAAATTCTTTCTTTGAGCCATTCAGGATCAAAGCCTGCCCACTCCCCAGCTACAACTCGAAGATTATCACCAACTGCAGGAAGCACCTCCTTCCAGAGAATGTCATGGATTTCTTGGGCTTCAAAACCAGATTTAGTCACTACTTTAGCAATAGAGCGATGAGTGGTATCACTAAGCTCCGTATCCAAAAAAAGATCAGATAAGGCATTCCAAACTGGAATTCGCTGCATAAGTTCACTTTCAGTTAACAATGTTAGGCCCTCAAAGAAGAAATAAAATAGAATAGACTTAAGAGGCTCTTGGCGCGAACATAATAATTGCCATTCCAAGCATAGCTATCGAAACACCCAAAATATCCCATAGGCTCGGACGAATACCGTCAACAACCCACAACCACAAAATAGCTGTAAATATATACACACCACCATATGCTGCGTAAACCCTGCCTGCTGCTGTTGGGTGCAACGTAAGTAACCATGCAAATAATGCAAGACACAAAGAGGCTGGAACCAAGAGCCAGGCAGATTTATCTTCTTTAAGCCACAGATACGGCAAATAACAACCCAGTATTTCTGCAATGGCAGTTACAAAGAAAAGTCCAAGTGTTTTAATTTCGAGCAACTGAAACTCCTATTTATACTAGGGCCTTACGCTATGAGTGTCTCCACCGAACAAGGCTACTGCACTCTTTAACAATCTTTCATAGAGAATAGAAAGTTCAATTAAATCATTCCCAGCATCAGCCGCTACATCTTCATCATCAGATTTAGCGTTAAGCACCTTCAAGCGTTGCAGCTCAAGTGAGAGTGATTCCAGAACATACCGAGTTTCCCACTCATTCAATTTAACATCCAGTTCACGAATACACGCCATCTATTATCCCTTTTTCAGCACTCAAACTGAAATTACTTTAATATTTTTTAAATTATTAATCCAATAGCCTATTTAAAAAATAATGGAACTACATTTTGGTAGAGGTTGAAATTCTTTGAGCTCATCTTCAGTAAGGTTTGGTATATCAGGGTCAGATAGAGTACTTCTATTAATATCAGCCTCACTTAAGTTTATAAAAATGTCTGGATCAGTCCTGCTTTGCATCTTTTTTATCTCATCAAAACTCACTCTAACATACACCATGTTAATTTCACCTAATTTTGGGCTTAAAATCATATAAAACATGCTCTTTCCAGTTTAGAATATCTGGATGTGAAGCATATGCTTGTATGGATTCCCCCATTCTGGGGAGCTTATACCTCACCAAAGTGTGCGAAACCATAGCTAAATCTTTTTCATTTAAGTACTTTCCATTTATCATTATTCCAGCTGACAAGTAAAGATCAGCTATTACTTCTAATGTTTCTTTAGGGAAAATACTGCCTGAAACATAGTGCCATTTATCGCCGAAACAACTAAAGGCATATACATTTTGCACGCTAACACCATCGGCCGTCACTAAAACAACGGGCTTTTTTTCAGCCGATCTAAACAAAGCAATTTCATACTTAGAAATAAGGGTGTCACCTTGCAATACCATAAAGTCATTTTTGACATCTAGAGTATCTATAGCAGCTTCACGCGCCTGCTTAGAGACCAGCGGCCCTTTTTCGTCATCAAAAATCACTAACATTTGAGATGGTATTGACAAAAAGTAGTCTTTCACGTTTTTATTAACAGCACATGTATCAGCAAGAGAATTCTGCCCAAAAACTAAAAGAAAAATAAATAGAAACTCTTTCATAAAAACCTACACATTCATAGCTTTGCTGCAATCTCTACTAGGCAACTTTTTCAATATAAAATATCAATTGAGCTATTGAGTAATCTTAGTAACGGGATAATACTTTCAATTTGATTATTTTTGATCACCCTAATATTAGATGCCACGAACACCGGTGTTTGTCAACGTACCTGTCCGGTCTAATGTATTTTCCTAAGCAG
>TARA_B100000686_G_scaffold354825_1_pt1 | contig 13135 bp, 13 predicted proteins | sample TARA_B100000686 | Tara Oceans TARA_B100000686 (sample SAMEA2622733) | marine metagenome | biome: marine biome (ENVO:00000447); feature: marine epipelagic mixed layer (ENVO:xxxxxxxxx); material: "saline water (ENVO:00002010), including plankton (ENVO:xxxxxxxx)" | depth 150 m
TTTTTTCATTTCTTATACCTTATGTTTGTAAAGACAACTTAAAATTAATATATAATGAGACTAATAATCAATGTCAATATCGTATATGTTTTAACAATTAAAAGAAAATTAATTAATATAATAGTGTTGCAAATATATTACACTAATTAATAAAACGTTAAAAATAAAGGCTTTGTGGTTGACAATGAGAATCGCTCTCATTAAAAATGTGATTGCAAATGATTCTGGTTCTCGTTATCATTTTTGGTAAAAGATTCTGGATTATTTGTTAAATATATTTAGTAAAAGTCTATAAAGGAGATATTATTATGAAAAAGAGCTTTCAAATCATTGCATTTTTGATTGCTGGGTTGTTCGCTTGGAGTGTTTCAGCGGACGAAGTAAGTGATTTAAAAGATGCATTATCAGATTTAGAAGAAAGAATGAATGATTTAGAAGATAGTGCAGAAGCAAGCGGCCAAGCGGGCTGGTGGACAAAATCAGCTATAGGTGGCTATGGTGAATTGCATTATAATAACAAAAGTGGCGCAGGAGAAATTGATTTCCATAGATATGTTTTGTTCTTTAGTCATCAATATAACGATTCTGTAAGCATGAATTCAGAGTTTGAATTAGAGCATAGTATTGCTGGAGAAGGAAAAGCCGGTGAAGTAGAGCTAGAGCAGGCTTATATTGATCAAAATTGGGGAGAGTATGGTCTTCCTAACACAAACATGAAATATGGTTTATTTTTAATTCCTTGTGGAATTACTAATGAAATTCACGAACCACCTACCTTTTATGGCGTTGAAAGAAATGTCGTAGAAAAAGAAATATGTTCTAATACTCGTTGGGAAGGTGGCTTCCAAGGAACTCATGTTGTGCCTGAATGGGATTTAACTATAATTGCAGGCGTACACTCTAGTTTGACTACCTCTGATGGTGATATTCGTGGCGGCAGAGATAAAGTGGCTGAAGCAACGATGAACAAAGAAGCTTATACAGGTGCATTTAGATATACTGGTGCATATCCTGGTTTAGAGCTGGGTCTTTCTTGGGATTATGAGCCAGACATGAATGAAGGTCAAAAAGGAGAACAAGTTACAGGTAAAATGTGGGCAGTGCACGCCAATTATATGCCTTCAAGAGGTTTTGGTAGTAGAGCATTTTATGGAATATGGGATTTAACTTGTCCTGCAGCAAATAGATCGTCTAACCAATGTATTGAAAACGGTCGTAATGAACAATGGGGCTACTTCTATGAAGGCAGTTATCGTTGGGATGTTACAGAAACACAAAGTATGGGTATGTTTGTTAGAAGACAAGAATGGGACGACAAAGCCGGTACTAAAAATGCAACAACTACAAAAAATAATATCACTTTGAGTAGTTTTGGCATTAATTGGTGGCTTACTGACGAAGCTGTAGTTAAAGCTGACTGGGGCAGAAAGAAAACTTTTGGTTCTGCAGCAGTTCAAGAATTTAACATGGGCATGGGATACTCATTTTAGTATAGATTTTTATACTAAATATATATAATTACCTTCTAAGAACTGAAGGAGGATAGAACGGTGGCTAATAAAAAAGTAATAATAGTTACCGTTCTATCCTTTTTTTTTATTGTATTTTTTGGCAATGATCATAATGCTAAATCAGCAGAAGATGTGTTATTGAGCAAAGAGGATTTTTTTAAAATCGCTTTTGGGGAGGAAGTTCCTAGAAGAAAAGGATTGAGATTTAAAGGAGAAGTAAAAGAAATAGCCCAAAGAATTATGGGGAGTAATTATAAAAAGTTAAGAATGAAATATTGGCGTCAAGACCAAAAAACAGCTTGGGTTTTAGAGCGTATAGGAAAAGTTCAGCTTATAACAGCAGGTTTTATAGTTGAAAATTGTCGCATTTCTAGCATACATGTTTTAGTATATCGAGAAACGCATGGGTGGGAAGTAAAATACCCAAGCTTTCGAGATCAATTTGTGGGGATAAGTATGGTAGAAGGTTTTAAACTTGATAAACGCATAGATGGAATTGCTGGAGCAACTTTGTCTGTAAACAGCATGGAGAAAATGGCGAGATTGGCTCTAGCTATGCACTCTTTAGTTCCAGAAATAAATTGTAAATAATTATATTAGATGCTTAAGAAGCTTCATAAAATTATAGGACTAAGTGTTTGTATAATTATAATTCATTTGTCTATTACAGGCATTATATTAATGTATCCTTATACTTTTAGACTACACGATACTTATTTTACAAATAATTTCATATATTCTTTGTATGATATGCATAAGCCATCAGAGGTTAGGACAATAGAATCTTTAGAAGACATAGGTCTTGTTTCTAGCAAAATTATAGTGTCTGATATAGTTTTGGAAACCAACATTAAAGACATAATTAGTTTATTGAAACAAGATAAATATATTTACATATTAAATAGGAATTCTCTTACTCTTTTGGAAGAAAAAGAATATGAATTGCAGATTGTTAAAAAAAAAATACTTTCTTTTTCGGCAGTATCTCTAGGAATAAGTAATAATAAAATATTTTTGAAAAGTTTTGAGAATGAGTTTTATAGAATAAATGATGATTTAAGCACTATAGCGGAAGAGGACCAGAATATTAAATATAAGGAAAGCTATTTAATAATTCCTGATGAAGAAGTGTCTAATTATTTTTTGGAACAAGTCCAAGGACCTGGGATTCAAGCCTTAAGATTAGTAGCGGATCTTCATAATGGAAGGTTTTTTGGACCTTTAGTTATGATTATATTTTTTATAACCAGTTTTTTAATTATATTTTTAGCCATAAGCGGGGCATATATGACCATTAGGCCTTCAATAAAAAGATATTATTATAGGTCTAAAAAGAAAAAACGTTTATAATTATATTAAGGAATTAATAAAACACATCCAGAAGTTTTTCTGTTTTCAAGATCTTTATGGGCTTGAGCAGCTTCTTTAAGATTATATTTTGCGCCAATTTTTATAGAAATGCTCCCATTCCTAACCATATTAAAAACATGATCAGCGCTATTTAAAAGCTGTTCCCTTGTGGAGTTATATGAAAAAAGAGTGGGTCGTGTAACGTATAGACTGCCTTTGGCGGCAAGCATGCCTGGTTCTATAGGGGGTGCGTTCCCAGAAGAGTTTCCAAATATTACTAAAAGCCCAAGAGGAGAAAGGCAGTCAAGACTTTGTAAAGCGGTATCTTTTCCTACACTATCATATACTACAGGAACTCCTAACTCGTGAGTAATTTCTTTTACTTTGTCTACAAAGTTTTCTTCTTTATAGAGTATGGTATAGTCACAACCATTCGCTTTAGCCAATTCAGCTTTTTCTTGTGATCCAACTGTTCCTATTACATTTGCGCCTATAGATTTTAACCATTGACAGGCTATTAACCCTACGCCTCCGGCAATAGCGTGAAACAATACTGTTTGGCCAGCTTTTACTTCAAAAGTTCTTCTCACAAGATATTCTGCAGTCATCCCTTTAAGCATAATAGCAGCTGCTAATTCGTCTGAAATATCATCTGGAATTTTTACTAAATTTTTTATAGGAAAAACCCTAGTTTTCGCGTAGCTTCCTATTGGGCTAGATGCGTAGGTTACCCTGTCTCCTTTTTTAAACTCGGAAACGCCTGGACCTAGTTCTTCAACTGTTCCGGCAGCCTCCATTCCTAAAGAAACAGGAAGCGTTGTAGGGTATAGGCCTGATCTAAAATAAGTGTCAATAAAGTTTAGGCCTATAACAGTTTGTTTAATAAGCACTTCATTTTCTTTAGGAGCAGGAACATCTATTTCTTCCCAGACCATTTCTTCTGGGCCGCCTATTTTATGTATTCTAATCGCATTAGTTTTCATGAATTTCTCCTATTACATTAATGATTTTTTTAATAAGGCTAAAGTTCTGGTATCACTAATTTCTGCTGCCCCTCTGTCATAGTTGCCTCCGCCAGTTCTGGCAAAGCCGTGGTCACAACCCGCATAGTTATGAATAGAAACTAAGTTATTATCAGAAAACTCTTCTTCTAGTTTTTTTGTTGTTTTTCGGGGGACAAAACTGTCATTTTCAGCAAAGTGTAACATTATAGGTTTTCTTATCATGTTTTTGTTTTGAAGGTTGTTTTCGATCCCAACCCCATAGTATCCGATAGCTACATCTATATCTAATTGACACCCAGACATAAAAGAAAGCAAGCCTCCTAAGCAATATCCTACTACTCCTGTTTTTCCAGATGTGTTTTCGTTTTCGCGGAGCCAACGCAATGAGGCGGCAATATCGTCTAAAGCCTTTTCTGTATCAAAAGTTTTATAAAGCGCAAAAGCTTTTTGCGTGGCAGCCTCAGATTGGTCAGGTAACTCTGTTAAAGGCTTTTCTTGTCTCCAGAATAAATCGGGCACTAATACAGCGAAGCCGTGCGCCGCATATCTATTTGCCATTTCTTTTAAAAAAGGGCTTATTCCAAAAATTTCTTGAATTATAACTAAACCAGGAGGCCTTGGCAGATCAGATACATAGGGCCTTGAAGTAAAGTAAGCTTTGAAAGTTCCTGCATCATCCGCGGAGGGGACGTCTATATATCCTGAAGGCATTTATTTCTCCTAAATTTTTATAATTTATATATTAAATTTTATAATATATAATAACTTTAATTAAGTATAGATGTTTCACGTGAAACATTATTATGTAGGAGAAAATTATGCAGATTAATAAAAAATACAAATATCATGTATTTTTTTGTACAAATAAAAGAGAAAAAGGGCATCCAAGAGGCTGTTGTGCTGAAAAATCTTCTTTAAGATTAAGAAATTTAATGAAAATTAAAATAAAAGCTTTAGGCCTTTCTGATGTTCGCATCAATACCTCAGGTTGTTTGGATAAATGTGAATACGGACCTACAGTTGTGGTTTACCCTGAAGCCATATGGTACACCATTAGGAGCGAAAAAGATTTAGAAGAAGTAATTAAAGCGCATTTAATAGACGGGAAACCGCTTAAAAGGCTTTTTTCTTTTTCAGAACAAACATAGGAGGATCCCGTGTCTGTCAATGATACAATATATGCATTATCTAGCGGGAGGCTTCCATCAGCTATAGCTATAATTAGAATAAGCGGCCGTAAGGTTAAGAGTGTTTTAAGGAAAATAATAGGAAAAGTGCCTAAAGATAGAAAAATGGAATATATTAAAATAAAAAATAAAAATGAAATTTTAGACGAAGGACTGGCAGTATTTTTCCCAGCTATAAATAGCGTAACTGGGGAAGATTTGGCAGAATTACATGTTCATGGCTCTCATGCGGTTATACAAGGGCTGTGTTTAGCTCTTTCTGCTATTAAAGGACTGAGGCCTGCAGAGGCGGGGGAGTTTACAAAAAGAAGCCTTAATAATGGCAAAACAAGTCTTACGGAAATAGAAGCTTTATCAGACTTAATAGAAGCGGAAACGGCCATACAAAGGAGACAGGCCATATCTCAGATGCAAGGAGGTTTGGATAGAAAATACAGTTTGTGGAGAAAAAAATTAATAAACATACGAGCAGAGCTTGAGGCGATGCTTGATTTCTCTGATGAAATGGACGTGGCAATTGTTACAAAGAATGAGAAACAAAAAAAATCGATTAATTTGCTTATTAAAAATATTAATAAAGATTTAAAAAGAGGTGTTCAGGGGCGCTTAATACGTAGAGGGATAAAAATTGCACTAATTGGCCCGCCAAACGTAGGAAAATCTAGTTTAATTAATTTGTTATTAAAAGAAAAAAGGGCCATAGTATCTTCAGAAGCTGGGACAACTAGAGATGTAATTGAGGCTAGGCTTAATTTAAATGAGGCTTTTGTGTATGTATATGATACGGCGGGCATAAGAAAAGCAAAAAATAAAATAGAGTTGGAGGGGATTAAGCGTTCTAAGAATATAGCAAAGGATGCAGATATTATAGTTTTTATTAATGACCCTAGACAGAGAAAACAAAAATATTTTTATAAAAAAATGTTTAAAAACAAGACATTAATAGAGGTGACCAATAAAATAGATCTTTATAAAAATAAAAAAATAGAGGGCATTGCTTTATCTTGCAAAACAAGAAAAGGGTTTAAAGGGTTTTTAAGAGTTTTAGAAGAAAAAACAAAAAGCCTTATAGGCAGCGAAGATAAGGAAGCAGGGCCAACAAGGGTGCGCCATATGTCTAATTTAAGAAATAGTCACATAAATCTTAAAAAAAGCTTGAAAGAATTGAATAATAATAATATTGAGATTGCAGCAGAATATTTAAGAATGGCGTCTGTATCTTTAGGTAGAATAGTTGGTTCTATCGATGTTGAAGAAGTGTTAGACCAGTTGTTTAAAGGCTTTTGTATAGGAAAATAAATGTTTCATGTGAAACAATAATAAAGATATAGTAAAAGGTGTTATGGGAAAGAAGCAAATAAAATTTGATGTAATAGTAATTGGAGGAGGCCATGCAGGTTGTGAAGCCGCGGCTGCTGCTTCAAGGCTCGGTGCGTGCACATTATTAGTGACGCAGGATATTACAAAAATAGGGGAAATGTCTTGTAATCCAGCTATAGGAGGCATCGGGAAAGGCCATTTAGTTAAGGAAATAGATGCGTTAGATGGTCTTATGGCACGGACAGCGGATGAAGCAGGAATTCAATTTAGGCTGTTAAATAAAAGTAGGGGTGCAGCAGTTAGGGGCCCAAGATGTCAAGCGGATAGAAAAATATATAAAAAAGTTATGCAAGAAATGCTTAAAAAGAATAAAAACTTGGAGATTCTTTCAGGAACAGTTGTAAAATTTTTAAAAAATAAAGAAAGAATTATTGGGATAAAGCTAGAGAATGGGGAAAGCCTTTCTTCAAAAACAGTTGTATTAACAACGGGCACATTTTTGAATGGCGTTATTCACATAGGAGAAAAAACTATTCCTGCAGGGAGAGTAGGAGAGCCTCCTTCTTTAGGGCTTGCTAAAGATTTGCGCTCTTTTAATCTTATGATGGGAAGGCTTAAAACAGGTACGCCACCTAGATTAGATAAAAAATCAATAGATTGGAATTCTTTAGAATCGCAAGAAGGAGACTTATCGCCGGAAATGTTTTCCTCGTATAATAAAAAGCCTAAAAATAGACAAATTGATTGTAAAATTACTTATACCAATAGACTAGTACATAATTTAATTAAAAAAAATATTCATAAGTCGGCCATGTATTCAGGCAAAATTAATGCTAATGGGCCTCGTTATTGCCCTTCTATTGAAGATAAAATAATGCGTTTTTCAGATAGAGATAGGCATCAGGTATTTTTAGAGCCAGAGGGGCTAGAAGATGATACGGTTTATCCTAATGGAATTTCTACTTCGTTGCCAGAGTCTGTTCAAAAAAATATTATAAAATTAATGCCAGGACTTGAGAAGGCTAAAATTATTAGGCCGGGATACGCTATTGCTTATGATTTTGTTGATCCTAGAGAATGCCTGTCTTCTTTAGAGCTTAAAAAAGTGACAAATCTTTTTTTAGCAGGACAAATAAACGGAACTACTGGCTATGAAGAAGCCGCAGCACAAGGGGTTATGGCGGGCATAAACGCAGCTTTAAAAACTTTCAATAAAAAGCCTTTTATTTTAGATAGGTCAGAAGCATATATAGGAGTTATGATAGATGATTTAGTAACAAGAGGAGCGCAAGAACCTTATAGGATGTTTACTTCCCGAGCCGAATACCGTTTATTGCTGAGGGCTGATAATGCAGATCAGCGATTAACGGAGAAGGGAAAAAACATAGGAGTGGTTTCTAATAGACGTTGGGTTGATTTTAATAATAAGAAGAAAAAATTATCTCAAGCATATAGGATTTTGCAAAAGCTAACAATTACCCCTGATAAAGCTTTAAAGTTTGGTATAAATATTCGTAAAGACGGCGTGAGAAGAAATGCAATATCTTTGCTGTCCTTTCAAGAAATAAATTTTGATGTTTTAATTAAAATTTGGCCCGATTTAAAAGCAATTGATAAAAACATTGCTAAACAAATTGAGATAGAAGGGAAGTATTTAGTTTATTTAGATAGGCAGAAAAAAGACATTAATTCGTATAAAAAAGATAATAATTTAAAAATTCCATTTAATTTTGATTATAGAATGATAGGGTCATTGTCAAATGAGGCTATAGAGGTTTTAGATAAGGCACAACCAGAAACTATAGCTCAAGCAAGCGCTCTTCCGGGCGTAACGCCGGCAGCGATTAATGCTGTTTTAATATATATGCGTCGAAAGGTTGCATAAAATGATCAATAACCCTTTGGGTTTTACAAAAGAAATAAATAGAGAATTAAAAGTTTATGAAAATTTGTTAAAAAAATGGCAAAATAAATTTAATTTAGTAAGCAACAATTCTATAGCTGACATTTGGTCAAGGCACATATTAGACAGCGCTCAGTTATTTAAACTTATGCCAAAAGAAAATATAAATCAAATAACGTATGATATAGGGACAGGTGCAGGATTTCCAGGGGTAGTGCTTGCAATTTTAGGCAGAACAGACATGGTTTTATGCGATCCTAATAAAAAAAAATGTAGTTTTTTGCAAGAGGTTAAAAACAAATTAAACCTTAATATGATCATTGATAATATAAGAGCAGAAGAGCTCCCCGTTAAAAGTGCAAATATTGTTTTGGCAAGAGCTGTTGCTCCTTTAGAAAAGCTTATTTCTTTATCTTGGCCATTATTAAAAAAAAATGGGATAGCTATTTTTCCTAAAGGGAAAAATTGGAAAAATGAATTAATATCTGCCCAAAAATATTTTTTTATGGAATATGATTTAGTTAAAAGCATAACATCGGAAGTAAGCTATATTTTTGTAATTAAAAGAATAGAGAAGAAAATTGATAAAAAATGATTCTATAGGCAAATTAATAGCCGTTACTAATCAAAAAGGAGGTGTTGGAAAAACTACTACAGCAATTAATATTTCTACATCTATGGCAGCAATTAATAAGAAAGTATTATTAATTGATTTGGACCCTCAAGGCAATGCGTCTACAGGCTTGGGAGTAGGGATGGAAAAAAGAATACCTGGGTCTTATGAAATATTAGGAGAAACATTTGATATAAAAAAAGCTATTAATAGAACCATTGTACAAGGTTTGGAAATTATTCCAGCTACGGTAGATTTAAGTGCTGTGGAAATAGAACTAGTGGATGTAGATAATAGAATGAGAAGATTACATAGGCATGTCTCTTTACTTAAGAAAAAATATGATTATGTATTTATTGATTGCCCTCCATCTTTAGGTTTGCTTACTATAAATGCTTTAACTGCAGCAGATTCATTATTAATCCCGTTACAGTGTGAGTTTTATGCTTTAGAAGGACTTTCTCAACTAAATAAAACGATAAATAGAATAAAAGAAAATTTAAATGAAAAAATTTATATAGAAGGAATTTTGTTAACAATGTACGATAAAAGAAATCGAATTAGCTCAGAAGTAAAAAAAGAAGTGATAAAGTATTTTGGGAAAGAAGTGTTTAAAACAATAATTCCTAGAAATGTTAGATTATCAGAAGCGCCCTCACATGGCTTGCCTGCTATATTATATGATATAGAAGCTCCAGGAAGCAAAGCCTATATTAAGTTAGCTAGAGAGATGATTTCTAGGCTTAAAAAAGGAGAAAATAATGGCAAAAAATAAAAGAGGCCTTGGAAGAGGGTTAGATGCATTATTTGAAGAAAAGCCTAATAACACAAAAGAAAGTAAAAATATTAATGTGGTTTCTATAGAAAATTTAGAAAGAAACCCCTTTCAACCAAGAATAGAATTTGAAAAAGAAACGCTAAGTGATTTAACTGAATCAATTAAGGAAAGAGGAATAATTCAACCTATAGTAGTGAGGAAAAAAAATGATAAAGATAATTTATGGCAAATAATAGCAGGGGAAAGAAGGTGGAGAGCTGCTCAAAAAGCCGGACTTAAAAAAGTTCCTGTTTTTATTAAAGATATTAATGATGAACAAGCAGCAACAATAGCTTTAATTGAAAATATTCAAAGAGAAGATTTGACGGCTTTAGAAGAAGCACAAGGCTTTAAAAATTTAATTGAAAAATTTTCAATTACTCAAGAGGAATTATCAAAAAAATTAGGAAAAAGTCGAACATATATTGCTAATTATTTAAGATTATTGGCTCTTCCTAAAAACGTAAAAAATTTATTACAAAGTAAAAAAATTTCTGTAGGCCAGGTCAGGCCTATTATAGGTCATAAAGATGCTTCAGAATTAGCTAATAAAATTTTATTAAATAATCTCAATTCAAGACAGGTAGAAAAGCTGGTAAGAGACCATAAGAATAAAAAAGTCATACAAATTAATTATAAAGACCCTAATATTAGTGATTTAGAAAAACAGTTAGAAGGTATTTTGGGTTTAAAAATTAAAATAATAGATAGAAATGGCACAGGAAAAATTTCTTTTATATATAAGAATTTAGATCAACTTGAGCATTTATTAAAAAAAATTAGAAAATAAAATATCTATTTAGCTTTTTTTACAATTAATCCAATGGTTAAAAGGGCTTGTTTAATAATTAGACTTTGAGAAGATTTTGGTTTTTTACAATATATTTCAGAAGAGTTAAGTATATTTAAAATTTTATTAATATGCTTTTTAGATAATGATTGTATTTGATTTTTAATGTTTGGTTTTCTTTTATAAAATATAGGAGGTTTAAAATTATTTATTATAGCATCTATATTATCATCAATAACTAGGTTTTTTAATATGATTAAATTTTGTAATTGTTTTATAAATGATCTAATAATTTGAATAGTGCTAACCCCCTGACTTTGCATTCTAAATAATATATTAAAAGATTTTTCTATTTCACCAGAAAGCGTAGTATCGCATAACTCATCTATATTAATTGAGCTTGAGTCCACAATATATGATAGAACATTCTCATTTTTTAATATTTTTTCTTTTCCTGCAAGTAATATAGCTTTTTCTATTTCAGAAATAGTAACTAATCTATCTTCACCTAAATAGCTAGACAATAAATTTACAGTATTTTGATCCGCCTTAATGCCTTCTTTATTAAAGGTTTTTACAATGAGATCTGAAATTGTGTTTTTATCATCTAAATAGCAAGGAATGATTGTAGCAGAATTATGTTTCTCAAAATATAATCTTAATTTAGATTTAGGGTTTAAATTTTCTGCAATTAGTAAAATAATGCAAGTGTTTTCAGGGTTTAATAAGTATTTACTAACTATTTCTACTATTTTATCATTTGAGCTTCTAATTTTTATTAATTTTTTATTAGCTATAAGAGATAATGATTTTGTCTCTATTTCTAAAAACTCAGGATCGTTTAATAATTGTGACGCTTCTATGTTTATAATATTTAATTTTGGGTCATTATTATTTTCTGTATTAAGAAAATTATTAACTATTAGGTTTGTTCTTTCATTTATTAGGCCATAGTCAGCCCCATAAATAAGTATTGCTGCTGGATTATCTTTAAAATTTTTACAATAATTATCAATTTTATAGTTTTGAATTTTCATTATTTACCATAAATAAATAAATTTTATCTTTTATTATATTAGTAAGATTTTTTGCTGTAATAGCTTCATTAAATTGTTCTGAAGCAATAGTACTAAGCATTTCATCTTCAAGTATATTATATTCGGCACTAGAATAAATAGTATCTTTATATAAGACTTTTTTATTAATTATATTAACAAGCGCATATTCAATGGATAGTTTTAATTGATATCTAATTGTTTTATTGGTGTCTGAGCCAATTAATTCTTCTTTACTTTTAGTAATATTCCATTGTAAGACATATTTTGCTGAATTATTGGCATAGGCGCATAGAGAATTTTCCATTTCATTTTTAAATATTTCTTCATAATGTGCAGATTCTGGTTTACTTTGAGAAACTTTAATATTACATAAAGTTTTTTCAAAATTATATTCTTCATATAGTGGTTTAAGGTTACAACTTAAAATGAATAAAAATAGTCCTATAAAAATAATATTTATTTTATAGAGTAATTTTATTTTTTTAAACAACAATGTTGACCACTTTTCCTGGGATTGAAATTATTTTTTTAGGTTGTTTTTTGTTAAGAGCTTTTTTAATATTTTTCATATTTAGTACTATATTTATAATCATATCTTTTTTATTTTTTTCTGCGCTATTTATTTCTAAAGTGTTTTTAAATTTACCGTTGATTTGTATAGCAATAGTAATACTATTATTTTCTATAATATTATAGTTTACTTCTGGCCAAGAGCAATCTGAAATTAATTTGTCTTTGTACAATATGTGCCATAATTCTTCTGCTATATGTGGTGTCATAGGGGCTAACATCAGTATGAAAGATTTCCAGCCTTCTAAAATTACTTGTTCTGTTATTATATTTTTTGATTTTTCTTTTTGCGTTAAAAGTATGTTAGATAATTTTCTAATAGATGCAACAGCGCTATTATATTTAAAGTCTTCAATGCTTTCTGTTGCCTCTTTAATGCATATATGAATTTGTTGTCTTAAATTTAAATTGTCTTTATCTAGTTTGTTTAGAAGCTCAACATTCTCTGCATCAAATTTATAATTTTCAAAATGAGTCCAAATTCTTTTTAGAAATTTCCAACAGCCTTCGACACCACTATCACTCCAATCTAAATCTCTTTCTGGGGGCGAATCTGATAATATAAATAATCTAGCAGTGTCAGCACCATATTTTTCAATAATTGTTATAGGATCTACTATATTTTTTTTTGATTTAGACATTTTTTCAGATCTGCCTATATTCACTTCAGATTTGTCACTTTTATTATAGGCTTTATTATTTTTTATAGTTACCTCTGAAGGTTCTAGCCATCCGGTTTCCCCTTTATATGTTTTGTGACAAACCATTCCCTGACAGAACAGTCCTTTAAATGGCTCATCAAATTTTATATAATTTGTATCTTTAAGAGCTTTTGTAAAAAAACGCGCATATAATAAATGTAAAATTGCATGTTCTATGCCCCCAACATATTGTTCTGGAGGGCACCATTTTTCTACTGATTTTTTATCAATAGGGTTTTTTGATTTTGGTGAAGGATATCTTAGAGGATACCATGAAGAGTCCACAAAAGTATCGAATGTTTGTGTTTCTC
>TARA_B100000686_G_scaffold320686_1_pt1 | contig 13129 bp, 13 predicted proteins | sample TARA_B100000686 | Tara Oceans TARA_B100000686 (sample SAMEA2622733) | marine metagenome | biome: marine biome (ENVO:00000447); feature: marine epipelagic mixed layer (ENVO:xxxxxxxxx); material: "saline water (ENVO:00002010), including plankton (ENVO:xxxxxxxx)" | depth 150 m
TTGCTAAAGTTAAGGAATTAGAAGGAGAATAATCATCTCTTGCGTTTTAATATAATTCCACTTGCTGCCCATGTTGTTTGACCAAAAATAATATACAAATCCTTAACTAAAAGACCACGATCGATCACAAATGGCAGATGATGGTGCAGAGATAAAAATTCGAAATATCTTAAAGAAAATCAAAACTTTTCAGATGAATTCATCTAAATATGAAATTATTCGTTTATCAAAACCAACTGTCTTGGGTGGTGGAGGAGAAACAAAAACTGACATCTACATAAAAGTAAAAAATAAATCAAATAACAAAGAAGAAGAAATTAAAATTTCTTACAAAAAACCAAGTTTTAGTTTTGTAGAAAATAAGATAAAATCTAACCGAGCAAAAGCAATTTATGGAAATAACTGGTCAAAAATAATTCAAGAGCAAATTAACGAGATAAGAGATAATTTCCTTGTAAAGCCATTAGTATATTTTGAAAAAAGTGGCAGGATAGAAAAAGGTAGTATAACATTAGGATGGAGATATGAAATGGAACACTCAGGTTCTAGATCTTTAGGTGTAAAAATCAAACAGGATATTGCAGCACAAGTTTGGGAAAATAAGGGTGCACAAGCGCAATACAAAGATGGAATAGTTGATGGGAACGAAATTCCACTCTCTGGAATGCCAAATTTTTGTCTCACAATTGATCCTGAAAAAATCAATACATCCGAAGATATTTTTGGAAATCTTGTTTCAATGAAGAAATTAATTTTAACTCATGGGGACATTACTGCTGCATTTCTTGCTCAAAATTATAGGTCTCATAAACAAAAACAAGAAGGAAATAGAAGACATCTTGGAGTTTGGCTTGACTGGAAGATCCTCGATGGAAAACTCGCATGTGAGTATGTATTTGATAAACCACTTGAAATGGAATCTCTTCCAAGACTAGAAAATCTAGATAGATGCTTAAAACAGATAGGAATTGATTTGAAAAACAATTTCAAAATAGATTTGTTAAAAGATAAAATTCATGAGTCAGTTCCTGTTTACCCGTAATCAATACGAAGATTTCTTACCTTTGTAATAGGGAATTATACATTCAGCTACCTTTTTCATCAACAATGGGGGAACTGCATTTCCAATTTGTTTGTAAATTGAAACTATATCTCCAGAAAATGGATGATCATTTGGGAATCCTTGAATTGCTGCACATTGTTTCCATGACAAACGTACAAGTGACTTACAGATATCTTTCTCATGTTTTTTTCTAAATTCAGCCCATTCGCTATCCTTTGGTCTGTTTTTTCCTGTAACATCGATATTCCACATTTTTTTAGATGATGGATGTGCAGGAACTTGACTTGCTTCAGCTGGAATTGTAAAACTAGTTTCATTCCACTTTCTAATTCTATTTCTAGACATATATCGGGAGGAGAAAAAATCCTTACGTTCTCCTTTTCTCTCTCTAAAAACTTCGTCATCTTTTAATGGAATATTTTTGATGCCAAATTCTTCCATTGTTATGTATGATTTCAATCCTTTACCATGAGTAGGTCTTGGGAATTTGAATTCAAAATCAAGATCTTTTCTAACACCCACAATGATAATTCGTTCTCTATCTTGTGGTATACCAAAATCCTTTGCATTATGTAACTGATAACTGACCTTGTATCCTTTTCCGACTTGAGAAAGTTCACTTATGATTGCCTCTGCTACCCTTCCCAACTTCATAATTTTACCCTCATGGAAATATTTTGACTTGCTTTTCTCACCAATAGTTACAAAACCTTTAACGTTTTCTCCTATGAAAAATTCTGGATTCACTAGAGAAATTGCTCTTTTCAATTCTCTATACAGAGTGTTTCTCTTATCTTTGATCTCTCTGGGTCCAGCAAGACTAAATCCCTGACACGGAAAACCACCAGTTATGACATTTGCATTTCCAAAATTTTCAATTTTTTCAACATTTCCTTTATGAACAATTTTCTTTCCTGAACCATTTTCAAATCTATTTCTTAACGTTTCACAGGCATCAGGATTATTATCATTAGCAAAAACTAATTCAAATCCTGCAGAAGTAAATCCTAATGAATCTCCTCCACCTCCTGCAAAAAGAGTAGCAACGGTGGGTTTTTTCATTTCTCTCTCAAATAATATGGTCCAAATTTTGAGCCTGGTTCTTTCACAAATATGCCTAATTCGACTAATCTGGCCATTATTGATAATGAACGCATTCTCACAAATGATCTACGTTTTTCATCATCTTTAGTAAGCTCTTGATAATCTTGAGGATAATTCAATTTCATCCATTCAAAATATTTTCTATCAAATAATTCCTTAATTTCTTCACTTCTTTCAAATCGACCAATAGAAACCATTTCTTTCACAAAATTATATTCAAATTCAAATTTTGGCAAAATCTTCTCAATGTAAAAATCCTGTTCTTCTTTTGAAAATATACCTCTACTTTCAAATACATAATTAGAAATTTGACCATCTTTATCTAAATCTGTTCTCGAAAAAAAATCTATTAATGGATTTTTTAACCCAAGAAAATCTAATCCAAGTTTAGTTGGTGAAACATAGATGATATTTTTTATATTTTTATATGATTTTCCTGTCATTGTTCTACCCCATCTCTTTTTAACAACTCTCTTAGCTTTGATTAATCCCATTTCAAATAAAGCCCCAGTTAGATAGTGTTCATCAGATGTATCATAAAATTTATTTTCTTTCTTTTTAACTAATTTTCCGACAAAGTAATGTGCAAATCTTCCTTGTTTCCTTTCAAACTTCCAGTCATCTTCTACCTTATGAGACTGTTCAGGAAATGTTAAAACTGTATATCTATCAATTCCATTATTTTCTATATCATCCAATGTATTTTCTACTAAAAATTTAAACTGTTGAGTGTATGTTGAAAATCCTTTCTTTAAATTTTCAAGTTCAATCCACCCATTCTTTTCTGTATTTATTTTTTCAACAAGTACCATTAACGCTAATTTTACTGGAAGTATACGATTATGAAATTGTCTAACTATCCCAATTGATTCATTTCCATAAAGTTGTCTTTGTGTTGATAATTTTTCATCATTTGTTATTAATTTCACATCTTGTTCCATTTCAATATCTGTTAGTACTGGTTCAATGAATTCTCGAGGAACTGCAATTTGTTTTGGTGATGAGCATCTTTTTTTATTTTCAATCCACCATTCTTTCTTCTGCTTTTCAAAATCAAATCCTGATTTCATGATGCTTGAATAACCTATAGGAGTTTCAATAACCACACTTCCCTTTTCTCTAGCTTTCGTTCTCTCGTGGAGATTCTTTATGGCTTGAATTATGACATCTTTTTCAGTATCATACATTCCACTTTTTACTAAATTATCTAGCATTGAACAGATCGTTTCATCAAAATGAAAATCAAAAAGTCTACCTATTGATTGAATCTGGTCTTTTTTTTCTTTCATGACTAGTAGAAACATGACTAATGATTAAATGTTTAGTTGGAAATAACCAAAATTTAGGCAAAAAATGCTTCGTTCAGCAATAATTTCAAAAAATAGGTGAAAAACTAGCATTTTTACGCCTAAATTATCGATGTTTCGTTGTTAATTTTATTGCCCCAATAGTAGAAAAAAAATTACCAAAGATTTTTAAGCACTACTGGTTACAAATAACCATGAGTAATTTCGATAACCGAAACGACGACAATTGTGGATGCTTCCGCTGTGAAGACTCGATGCCCCACACTCCAATCACGGAAACTGGCACAGATTTCGAGATATTCACAGAATCTGAAGAATCACTTAGAACTGACAGAATGGTTGAGATTGCAAAGAAGCAGTATGCTAACAATGGCTATATGATAGTTGACTTTCACGGTCCTCCATTAAGCCAAAATTCTTTTCTTGTAATGGAAAAGAATCCTGCAACCTCAAAACCACACTTGAAAGCAATTGTTTCTGTTGAAGTAGGTTACAACAAACTTGCACCTGTTATAGAAAAGGATTGGGTTCTAAGTAGAGGCGTTTCATTTGAGACGTGTATAATCCCAGAATCTCTACTACAACCAGAACACCAAAAATCTTCTCAACAGGACAATAGAAGAAGAAGGGGATCCAGAAATGGTTAATAAAAAATTCTCTTCTTGTCCAATCCCTTCAGGGGTGGATTACACAGAACCAACTGTACAAAATATTGATGGAAATCGTATGTATAGTAACGGTACTGGAGTCTTCCACTCCATTTCTTTTATTTTAAAAGTTATGGCTACTGATAAAGACTCTCTAGATAGATGGAAGAAAAGAGTTGGTGAAGAAGTAGCAAAGAAAACTTTACGTGATGCAATTACACGTGGAAATCTTTTCCATGAAATATGTGAATCTTATTTGAAAAATGATTGTACTTGTAAATATGAAAATAATCTTTTGGTTTACTCAATGTTCCAAAATGTCAAATCAGAATTAAATAAAATTGATAATATCATTGCGATGGAATTTCCAATGATCTCAGAAAAATTAGGATTTGCTGGAAAATTAGATGTTTTGGCTGAGTATAATGGCGTATTATCAATAATTGATTTCAAATCATCAAGAGTAAAGAAGAAAGAACAATATTGTTACAAATGGTTTCTTCAGGAAGCTGCATATGCACTTTTAGTAGAAGAAGTACTTGGCATACCTGTTGGTCAATTAGTTACTATTTCTGCAGCTGAAGATGGAACAGTAGAAATTTTTGTAAAAGATAGAGATGAATTTGTTCACGAAATAAAATCAATGATAGATGAATTTCATAGAATTCATCCTGAATGCAAGGTGTGTAAATAATGGATAACAAAGTAAATCATGAACAAAGTGCCATAATAGATTTTCATCTAAAACGAATAGCAATGCTTAGTATTTTTTATCTTAGTGAAGAAAGAATTGATGTAGCATTATTGCTACCAGTTGGGGTGCGTAACAAATGAGTATGTGTGAGATTTGCCATAAAGATTCATCAGAACATAGTCAAAGACTATGGGAATCACATCAACAAAAGCAGATTTGCGGTTTTTGTAGCAAAAATGGTTTAACACATTCAGATGAGTTATGGGAAATTCATCAATTACCATTAAAACAGATTCGAAGAGGTGAAAAGATTTCCTATATACAAATTGGCTTTGGACCTAAAACTCCTGCCAGAGTTGAGAACTGGTCCATGGCTAATCCTGATTGGCACGAAGTTGATTTTATTCCGATTTATCTAAATTGCAAAGAATGTCAGATAGCACTCGGTGGTGATGAAGTAGATTATGCTGATTTATTGAATTGTTTGTGTATCAATTGTTTTTCTAACATTTGTCAAGAGGTTGAGATGTAGTTGATTTGTGAAAACTGTAAATGTAATTTAAAAAATCCAAGTAAAACGAGTCTAAAAACTGGAGTTTGTAGTCAATGTAGAGTAAAATTAGCAACAGTCAATGAAGATTCTGAAATTATTAAAGAAGATCAATTTTGTGAATCTTGTCGAGTTGATGATACCCGAGTCAAAGATGCAACAAGAAAATTATTTGGCAGATTAAATCAAAGAGAAAGAGAAGCTGCACAAACCTGGCTCTCCTTGTATTATCATTTAGTAGGTGAAGAGGAAAATGACTGTTAGCGGGCCTGCATTTTGTTTCAAGTGTAATCGAGTGATTATTACACAACTAAGTGAATCTAAATCATCTAATCCTGATTTGGAGAGTCTTGGCGCTGAAATTAGAGATAGACTATCACCTGGTACACCAATACTTCTTGGTCATTGTCCGAATTGTAATGATACAGTAGGTCGTATTGGTTATCATGATTGTCATCCAGACTTTGAATCAACAGAAAACCAATTTAAAGATGATTTTGTAAAAGAAGCTGATTTTCTCTCTCGAAAAATTCGTAAATCATTAGAAGAACTTGAAGGTAATTTGAAGACCCGTGATAATGAACTTGAAAAACGAATTAAAGGTTCAAAAAGTCAAAATTGGGATAACAAGGAAAAGGAAAGAAACAATTTTTTTAATAAAATTTCAGACATTGACATTTTCAAATATCGTAAACCAGATGGAGGTATAGACTGGGACAAATATCACGAAGAACGTAGGCGTCGTAAAAATTCTGCTAAATCTACGGAATTCAGCGATGAAGATAAGGAGGAATTGCGGTAGAATGGTGGCTAATGACGCACAATGTTCATATTTGAGAGGTACCTCATTGATCAGTTTGAATCCAACGGAGTATTGCAACCAGTGTTTTTCTGATCAAGAACCAGATATCATTCAATATCGTAAAAACCAGTTTGTCATACACAATCGGTTAACTCAGAAGAATTATGCAAAATTAAAAGAAATTGTTACTGAAGAATTGAAAGGGAAAATGAATAATGAATACAAAATTTCAGGATTCACAGTACCAACTGATCAATGTGGTCGAGCAATAGAATTTCTTAATGGTCTAGAATTACAAGTTCATGATCTGTATGAACATATTGGAAAAGTTTTCTCAGGATTTCCTATAGAAAACTCATCTCTGGGGCGTTCAAAATTTGTCTCTTTACCTGAAGGTATAGAATGGCAATTTTTAGATCCTGATACTCGTTTATGGAGTAAAATTGATGTTTTAATTAATCCAAATGGAAATGGCGCAAATCTAAAAGAAGGCTCTATTATAAAATGCAGGTATAAAGGAATGGAGAGATTTTTCTTTGTTGGTGGAAAAGGAAAAGAACTTCATGAAGTTGAAAAACGTGCTGCCTATAATTTAGCTTCAAGAACATTTACTCAACGTACTGCATATTGGGCAACTCATCAAGTAGGCAATTGGGGAATAGGAGTCATTAAATTAACGTCACTTAGAGCTGTACCTGATGATATTTTCAATGCACTAGCAAGATTAAGACCTGTACAGAAAGTTATACCCCATTTTCTATATTTTTCATTGGTAGATTACGAATTAGTAAAACAATTTCTAAAATCAATTAGAATTGATCTAAAGAAATGTAAGGGATTTGAAGTTCTTCCAGGTGATAATGGTAAAGCAAGCGGTTCACCATTAATTCCAATTTCAGGAATAGATTCAAAGAAAATAACAACAATTTGTAATCTAATTGAAAGTCTTGGAGGAAGAGTCATATCACAAAATGATGAACATTTAGAAATAAAATTTGAAAATGATTCTTATTCAATTTGGTTTGTTGAAAGAGATGAAAACCAAACTTATGCAGAATATGTAGTAGAGTCACAAAAATTCTACATTCCTTTATTGGCAATTGATAATATCAAAACATTCAGTCCAATTGCAAAAGCAATAATTAATAGAGCAAAGAAAAAAGTTGATATCAAAAAATTAGTATGTTTATGTTTAGAAGTTACAAATGAAACTGATAAACAGTTTTTGTTAGACTGTGTCTTTACTGAGACTGATGATAAAGAATTCATAACTAAAATTTTTTCAAATAAAGATAAAAAATCAATTTTAGTAAATTGGTATAATGAATCTGTAAAAGGTGATGAGACAGGAGAAGAATGGATGAATGCCCCTGAAGGTCTCTGGAGAAAATTAAGCAAATTATTTGCAAATGAGGTGAGTCACTAATGTCAGCAGTTAATGATAATCTTACATCTATAATTGAAAATCAAAGAATAAAAATTAATGAAAAACAAGTTGACTTCTTAGATTATCTAACTAGAGAATTTTTAAGAGATTTTATTTTAAAAACTGATTATACTAATATACGAGAAGCAGCGTTATACGGAATAATTTTTCCAAAAGACTATAGTCATGACGTTATAACAACACGGCAAAAATATGACATATCTTGTCCTTTTCTACATCAAATAGAATTTTTAATAAATGGAAATGAAAATTCAAAATTAGATATAAATTTCAATTTTCTACAACCAATTATTCAAAAACCAGGTACAAAATCAAGCATGAGAGATCCTAATACTGGTCAGGAATACAAAAAGGGAGTTAGAGATACAATTTCACAACAAGTTTCATGTTCTGTTACATTAAATGAAATTCTAAGTGATACAAAGATACACAATTTTGATTTTAATGAGAACTCTGAAGAAATTAAAATTTGGAAAGATGGAACACAACAAGATGATAATGAAAGACCACTCTTTACTGTTAAAAGAATATCACATCATGTTTTAGGAAATATTTCTATTTCTTCACTTAAAATTACAGATTCTCTTTACAAAATTACAGTTAAAATTGAAAATTTAACTCCCATTGAACTTGGTGAATCGAAAGATCTTCGACAAAAAGAAGTTTGGAAATACGCATTTTTTGGTGCACAAACTGAAATTAAAATTTCTGAAGGTAACCCTATATCTTTCAATGAAAATGATCCTTCTTTGAAATTACCACTAAAATTATGTACTTCTTTAAACACGATAACAAAATTATCAAGTTCTAGTGAAAATAAAATTTTTGCTTCTCCCATTGGAATTCTAGATTTTAAACGTTCACAACCTGAACCTATGGATATCACACTAACAAAACTTTGTGAATCTGAAGAATTGTTTTTAGATAGTTTACATCTATTAGATGAAAAACAAAAAACTATTCTAAAAGACTCAGGGAAATTACTAACTTTAATGAAAATTTTCTCCGCCTTAAGAAAAACCTATGAACAAAAATTTGAAAGTTTATTTAAATTTCAGTTTGATGCTATTCAATATTTTATTCAAAGTCTTTTAGAGTCAACAAGGAAACCATTGATTGTTCGTGCGCCTACAGATTCTGGAAAATCAATTGTATATTACATGTGTACAGCTATTGAAAAAGAATTTTCTGAAACTTCTACCACATCGAGTTTTATCTTATTGCCCACTAGAGCCTTAAACGCAACACAATTTCAAGAAATAACAAAATTCTTCTATTTTCTAAGAAAAGAAGGTTTAGAAATTACACTAGGTCTTTTCTTGGGTCAACAGAAAGGTCAAGGTTCTGTATCCAAACCGGAATTGGTTAATCCTGGTGATCCTATTTTTGATATAAAAAAATGCCCAAAATGTAATTCTACTGAAATTATAGCAGAAAAACCTCACATTGAAAGAATAATTCCAAAATGTAAAGACTGTAAAGAAGAACTTGATTTCATATTTCTTAATAGTAAAGAAACTGCTAGATTTTGTCCAAATGTAGTAATTGGAACTCCAGATAAATTGGCACGTGATCTAAGTCTTAGTTTCCAAAGTCACAATCTTTTTGGTTGTCCTATGATTAAATGCAAAAATTGTAAACTATGTACAAATCTTTTAGGTAAATATCAAAATAATTTAAAACAAAATCAAGAGTTGGTTTGTGATCCAGACAAAGGTGGTTGCGGTGAAAAATTAGATACTAATGATATCATACAATCAAATCCTTCTTTGATCACATTTGATGAAATTCACACAATGACTGGAACCTCGGGAAATCTTTTCTCACATTTCTTATCATTGCTTAAAATAATAAAAGGAAAATATGACTTAGAAGAAAATCTAAATTATCTTGGTGCAACAGCAACAGTCGCAAACGAAAAACAACTTTTAGAAAATTTAACACAAAAATCTGAATTTACCGAAATTCCAAAAAAAGACGAAACTTCAATCTATTTTAAACAATTAGACAATGACATACGTCACAGATTTGTTCTAGTAGAACCCGAATTCTTTACTGTTGCAGATTCTACACAAAGATTAAGTGTAAACATTTTTCAAAAAATTGATGAAATTATTGAACAACAACCAAAATTAAAAGATCATTATAAAATGCAATCAACATATGTTAAACGAAAAGATGACGGAGAAAGATTTAGTACTGATCTCTCATTAAGAGCACAAAGAGAACTTAATCAAACACCAATTATTGAGTATGCACATGGAGATCTTAGTACTTTTGAATTAAACAGAATACTAAAAAGTGTAGAAAATAATGAGGTTGATGTTCTTACAGTTACCAGTATTCTTGGTTTGGGTGTAGATTTCCCAAATCTAAACATAATTAATTTTTGGGGGGCACCTGAAACATTCATTGAATTTTTCCAAGCAATTGGAAGAACAGGTAGAGGTGATGTTCCAAGTATCATTTTTCTTCACTTACGAGGAGATATTCCACGTGATCAATTTGTATATCAAAATTCTGAAGAAGTTTTTCTAAACATGAATTCTTGGGTTGAAAACTTGCCTATCAATGCAATGAATCAATATGCAATTGATCAATCATTAATGAATATTGTTTGTGGATTAATGATTACAAGACAAAAAGATAATTATAAAATTATGTGGTGTGATGAAGCATATAATTCAGTAACTCAAGGACAAACTTTGAAAGAACAACGTGAATCATTTAAAGAATTCATGTCAGAATTAGAAAAAGTTTACCGAAGAAATCTATCTGATACTGATTGGGCAAAACTTGCATCAGGTTTAGCAAAAAAAGTTTATGACGCATTAGAAAGTGTAAAAGATGAAAAAAATGAAAGTGGTTATCCTGCATTCCTTAATTCAGCTTTGAGTTTAGAATCAGGAGGTCCTGGTTTACTAAGTTCAGTTCGTATTATCTCTCCAAAATTAGATTTCGAAGATAAAGACTATGAATCTGATGGCCGTCAGGTAAATGTAGAATCATTACTACGTACATTATCAAACAGAGGTTATTCTAATGATTCGTAGAAAATTTGATGTTCGTAGCGTAATTCGAAAACATTTCCCAGGTACTACTTTCACAGCAAATTATCTAGGATGGCGAGTTGAACAAATAATAGGAAACAAATATGAAAATGAAGATTTACAGAATCTCCTTGCAAAAACTATTACAAAAATAAAAACTGAAGAAGAAGCATCGAACAAACCTGAGGTACTATCTGAGAACTCAGAAGAAAATTCTCTTTTAGAAGGAATTCTTGAGGAATATGGTTCTTCTACAGACTCAACAACTACAACAAATTTTGCTGAACCTAGACAGATTAAATTAATTACTCCATCTTATGCAAAAGTAGAACTTTTCCCACAAAGTTTTCACTGTAGAAATTGTAATTACTTTGAAATTGGAGATATTACTAAAAAGAAAAATTGGTTATGTCCTTCATGTAAAACTGGAAATTTGAAACAGGTTAATCAAATTTTTAATTGTTCAATTTGTGGTGACATTAGACCAATAAATCCAAATGTCCCAAATAATGAAAAAACACCATCATATCATTGTCCAACACATGAAAATGGAAAAATATTTTTGGATATGCAAGGAAAAGGTCCTGGAAGTTGGAAATGGATCTGTTCTGAGATTGGAGATAGTCATGAAAATGTTGGTTTTGTCGGAACAAAGTGTTGGAATTGTAGCAAACGACTTTCAGCAGAAAAAAATGAAACTGTAAATATTAAAATGCGAATGGCAGCTGTTAGTTCAAATCTTTTAAGACCCTTGATAATTGATACAATACTTTTTGGTGATGAAGATAACGAGGAACCATTAGAGTCTTTAATATCAAAAATTATTACCCGTGATAATTTTTCTAATGATGAAACAAAGCAACTCTTTTCTGATTTTAAAATAGATCATATTGAAAAATTTGAAAAAGTACACTCTGTTAGTGCAATTTTTGGATACTCGGGAAAAGATGAAAATGCAAAAGTGAATCTCTTTGATAGAATTGATTCACGCACAAAAGAGAGAGTTTATCATGCATATGTTGAAGAAACAACTGGAAAAGGTATTCTCATTCATTTTGATAAATCAAAAATTTTAAAACTAATCCTTCAAAAATTATCCAAAACTACTTCAAACGATGATGAAAAAATTGAAAAATATCTAACAGAATTAGAATCAAACGATGATGAAAAAATTGAGGAAATTTACTCATGGATTTGTAAAAAAACAAAGATAAAGATTGAGCAGGATGGAAAAACTGAAAATATTCTTTTTAATATTTTACATACTTTAGAACATGCTCTTTCAATAAATATCTCTCTTCAAACTGGTCTTGAAGAAGAATCATTTGGAGGAAAAATTATTCTTGAAAAATGTGCTGTTTTAATTTATGAAACTAAGGATGTTGCATCTGGTGGTATAGACTTTTTGTTAGAAAATGAAAATATTTTAGAAAACTGGTTGATTGAATCACAACGTTCAATCAACAATTGTAATAATGCATGTGAAGATGGATGCCCAAAATGTCTTTTCTATATGGATCATCGTTGTCATCCCTTATGGACAAAAGAATTTCCAAATAGACCGTACATTTATCCAAATGATTTATTCTCGAAAACTCAGACTCAAAATTTTTTGAATGAATAGTTATAATGAATAATGAATTGAAAATTCAAGCATCTTGGAAAGTAGAATTAGTTGATGGTGTAATCAAACTATATAATTATCAAGAACTTTTTGAGTCTTATAGTACTGCAAAAACCTACAATTGTACTGTAATGGATGATTTATGTGAAATTTGTGGTTTACGAAATCCATGTTATCAAAATAGTAATCATGAAAATCTTCAGTATGTTGATGGTGTATTTCAAATTGGTTTTTATTCCAATAAAGTAACTTTATCTAAATTAAGAACTTTTAAGAATGATTTTCTAACAAAACACACACAAAACTTGGAACATTTGTCAAAGTATGGATTACCATTATCTATGGCAATGTATCTGATTATTGAAAAATATTATCCTGATTTGTTTGAAGCTGATTTGATAGTTCCTATTCCCAGTTTTCTCAATGAAGGTGAATCAATTAAAAAAGGAATGGTGTTGGCCAAAAATCTTTCAGAAATTTTTGAAAGTAATGGAACAAAATCAAAATATGAAAATTGTTTAAAAAAAGTTACCAAAGTTAGCGCTCAAAGATTAGCAGAAAGAGGAACTCCTTATGATGAAAGATTTGAAAAATTAACAGAATCATTTCAGTTATTTGATGGTGTAGATGTCTCAGGAAAGAAAATTTTACTGGTTGATGACATCTTAACTTCTGGATTAACTGCCGGAATTTGTGCTAAAATCCTAAAAGATAATGGTGCTGAAATTGTTTGGGTTTTTGTAGCAGGTAGAAGTTTTTGAATACTGATCATTGTCCAAACTTTATGTAAGCAGGAATTAGAAGGCGAATAATCATCTCTTGCGTTTTAGTATGATTCCGC
>TARA_B100000686_G_scaffold34293_1_pt1 | contig 13125 bp, 13 predicted proteins | sample TARA_B100000686 | Tara Oceans TARA_B100000686 (sample SAMEA2622733) | marine metagenome | biome: marine biome (ENVO:00000447); feature: marine epipelagic mixed layer (ENVO:xxxxxxxxx); material: "saline water (ENVO:00002010), including plankton (ENVO:xxxxxxxx)" | depth 150 m
CTGCTTTTTTCTTTCTCGCTAGTTCCTCTTTCCTTTTTAATTCTTCTTTTCTTTTTGCTTCCCATTTTTTATTTTGAGACACCGCAGCAACAAAGGATTTTAATTTAAGGACCTCAGTATAATTATCTTCATACCCATATCTAGGAGGATCCTTCCATCTTCTAGAAAATGTGAGAGTAATTCCTGTGGATGCATCTATCAAACGTTTTTCTATAAATTTTGCTCCATCTTCTGCCCAAGAGCTTCCACTATCCGCATTGGTACACTCTCCCTTTGTTAAAACCTCAACAAGTGTCCATACCTTTCCTAGAATAGATTGTTTACGTTTAGAAACAATTTTTGAGACAAGTGTCCATTCGGATGTATAATTATTGTTCCACTCTTCTAAAACTGTGTATTTCACCTTATGACCAGTAGATTTCGACAAAAAGTTCTTTATTTTGGAACGATTATCATCATCGATAGAATTTGAAAGACGTCCATGTCTCGGATTAAAAGGTCTTCCGCCTGAAGAAGCAATTCCTCCCACAAGCTGGTACTCTTCTCCAAAAGCTTCGGTATTTGTCTCATAGGTAGTTGAATAACCAGATTTCTTGAGAACTTTAAAGAGTACTTCTTTTCCTTTTTCGTTTTGATATTTAAGGACTTTTGAATTCTTAAGCGCAACCGGTGTAATGTCAGCCTGCACAAAAGAAGAAAAACAGAAGATAATAGAAATAAGAACGAAATAAAATCTTAAGAAATGCATTAGGACTCCAGAAAATTATAATTTTCCTTATTATACCTTAATTTTAACTACCCCAACAATCCTTTGAAAATCGGATTTACTTTCTCATCACATCTGAACTGATGGTATAGGGGTCTTTTTTTCTTTCAAGAATTAAATTAATGACATTTTCATCAAAATGAGTTTCTATATTTCCAAAAAGTTTTTCAGCAGCAATCTCTTTACATATTTCCAAAAGAATACTCTGAATTTTCCTCTTTTCTTTTCTTAATTTAAGTTCTATATTTTCATTCATAAATAATTGATATTTAACGATTTCTTCTAATATTTTATTTACTCCTAATTCCTTCAAAGCTTCTACTTTTAAAATAGGTGGCATCCATACCAGTTCTTTTTCTTGATAGTGAAAATCTACCATTTCTTTTAGTTCACTGACCGTCTTTTCTACACCATCCCTGTCTGCCTTATTAACCACAAAGATATCCCCGATTTCTAGAATACCTGCTTTCACAGCCTGTATATCGTCTCCAGCGCCTGGCTCCTGGACTAAAATGACGATATCGGCAGTTTTCATAATATCTACTTCTCCTTGCCCCACTCCTATCGTCTCTACAAAAATGACATCTAAAGGCATCGCTTCCATTACATACAAAGCGCTTCGTGTAGCATAAGCCAAGCCACCCAGACTATTCCTTGAAGCCATAGATCGGATAAAAACATTTTCATCTGTAAAATGAGAAGACATCCTTACTCTATCACCCAAGATTGCCCCTCCAGTAAAAGGACTACTAGGATCAACCGCTAAAACTCCTATTTTCTGTTTTTTCTCTCTACACAATGAAACCATGCTATTGACCAAGGTACTCTTTCCGACACCTGGCGGCCCTGTAATTCCAACGACCGGAATCTTTCCACCATAGGGGAAAACCCTCTCTAAAATTTTCTTTGCGATGGGATCCCTATTTTCAATCAACGTAATTGCCCTCGCAGCAAGACGTATGTTTCCAGACAATATTCCGTCTACACATTCCTGCACTTTTGCGTCCACCTCATTCTCCTACAAGTTATTTGCCAAGAGCCACGAAAAAAGCACCTACAACTGCCAACACACCCCCGATTACAACCTGCTTCGTTATACTTTCCTGTTTTCGAAAAAAAACCCAAGAAAGAAATATTATCATCAGAACGTTTAATCTGTTAATTGGCAAAACCTGCACAATATCTCCAGTCCGTAGTGCGGTCCAGAAAAAAAATGCCGCCATCGCGTTAAATAGAGCTCCAACGCTTACCATTAAAATAGGATGAATCTTCTTCCAGCCGCCCACCTTAAATTCTTTGGAACAGACAAATATCATAAACATTGCAACAAAAGATGTTGCATTAGATATCGTCTGCGCAAAAGGTGCAGAATCAACAATCGCAAGACCTAATTTTCCAAGCAAATGTGCTAAAGCGAACGTAATCGCTGTGACTACCGGAACTAGAAAATGAGTAAAAGGAACTTTGGAGTAATTCGAATCCTTTTCGTACACAAGTAAAATAGAGCCAAACATAACTGCCATAGTCCCGCAGAAAACATAGAAATTGACTTCTTCATTCAAAAATAATACAGCAAAGGCCGCAGACCAAACCAAACTAGTCTGCATTAAAATAGAGGTTCTCGATAAACCAACTAAATTAATAGAAACAAGACTAAAGTAACGACCTGCTAGATTAGCGCTCATTCCAACGCCTACAAACAACAAGCATGCATACAATGGGAAAGAGTCTACTTTTCCTTCAATCTTCAAAAAAATATATCCCACTATCACTGAAACTAAACTCATAATGACAGTAGAGATTCCTACTCCTATATATTGCAGAGCAGCCTTGTAAAGAAGTCTTGCGAAAGAAATAAAAACAGCCGCGATAAGAGCAGATAATCTAGGATCTAGAAATTCGATACTCAAACTCCTTTGATTTATTTACCAAGCACTACTAGAAGAGCTCCTGCTACAGACATCACTCCTCCCAAAACTACTCTCAAACTAACCAGTTCCTGCTTTCTAAAGAAGAGCCAGGATAAAAATATAATCAAAAGAACAGAAAGTCTATTTACTGGAACTACTTCAACCAGCCTTCCGTTCATTACTGCAGTCCAAAACAAAATAGCCGAAACGGAATTAAAAAAAGAACCAATGGTGACCAGCACAATAGATCTTCTATCAAGGGATTTAATATTCAATCCCTTTGAAAAAGGCAAGACAATAAACATACAAACTAATGCAGTCACGCTTGCAACAGCAACACCAAAAGAACCTGAGGGCAAAAGTATCATTCCAAATTTTCTCAAAATATGAGAAATCGCGATAATAAATGAATTTCCAATTGGAATAAGGTAAACATATTTGGAAACTACCTTCATCTTTCCCTTCGGATCATACACGAGCAAAATCGACCCAAACATAATCGACAACGTACCGCAAAAAAGCCATATATTCATATGTTCTAAAAATATTAAAACCCCAAAAGCAGACGACCAAACCAAACTCGTCTGATTAAGCACCGAAGTTCTCGCAAGACCGACATATTCTATAGACGTAATCAAGACATACCGCGCAACAAACCCGCCGATGACACCTACTAACATAAACCACAAAATTGCTTCGATTGGCCACACATCTATTTTTTTGTCTATCATATAAAAAGAAATCGAAGTAACTGCAGCTACCAAACACCAAATAAATGTTATGTGGAAAGCACTTAATTTTCTAATTGCATTTCGATAGAGGATACGTGAAATTGCCACATTCGTTGCAGCAATCAAGGCAAGCAAATTTGGATGAATAGAATCAAGCAAGCATCACCAACCCTTCCAAGAGAATTAATATTGTAGATGAAACTAGAATTCTTCTATCGTTTTTTCGATCACAAGAGGACCTTTATAGCCAGGCAAATCTACTACATAGGGACAGTCTTCGGGCAAAGCTCCCATCTCTATAATTTCAGCATCAATCTGAGAACAGAGAGGTTCGTAGGAAAAACGATTGTTATATACACTACAACGATTCGTTTCTAAATCCAGAAACTTACAAAAACTTGTTAAAGCTACTAGTTTTTTACCTCTCCAAACTTTATCACAGCAACATTTTCCACAACCCGTACACAGATCTTCCCACTCCTTCGTTCCTACTGGGGGAAGGTTTACGTCCATCCATTCTTTTATTTGTATTTTTCTGAGTTCACGATCTGTCTTATGAAGAGGCAATGAATAAAGAGAAGATACATGAAAATTTCCTGAGGATAATTTTCTATTTTTTTTCTTTCTTCTCTTCATAAAACTTTCCCTTTTTCTACTTAGCAGTCTTGAAAATCTGCTTTTCTTTTTTCAATAAAAGCTTGTATACCCTCTTGCGCATCTTTCGTAACAAAGCTTGAACCGATTGCATCACTTTCTATATCTAACCCACTTTGAAAATTTCCATTTAGACCTTCATAAACAGAATCTAAAATTAATTTTATTACCGGTGCACTCTTAGAAGCGATAATTCGAGCCAAATCCATAGATCTCTCTAGAAGTTGATCTTGCGGAACAACTGCATTAACAAGACCAATTTCTCTAGCAGTATTCGCTGAAATCATTTCTCCAGTCGTCATTATTTCTATAGCTCTTCCTAGTCCAACTATTCTAGGCAATCTTTGTGTAGCACCATATCCAGGAATAATACCAAGATTAATTTCTGGCTGACCGAATTTCGCATTTTCTGACGCTATGCGTATGGAACATGCCAATGCAACTTCGCTGCCGCCGCCAAGGGCAAAACCATTGATGGCCGCAATAGAAGGTTTTCCCAATCTCTCTAGCTTGTTGAGGACATTTTGCCCCCTCACAGAAAACTCTTTGCCCTGTTCTTTATCCAGACCCTGCATCTCTTTAATATCTGCACCTGCAACAAATGATTTCGTCCCAGTCCCAGTAAGAATAAGGACCTTAGAAACAGTATCTTTGGAAAGCATATCTAATGCACTATCTAGCTCTTCTAAAGTCTTTCCATTCAATGCATTCAAAGCATCTGGACGATTGAAAGTCAGAACAGCTACTCTATCATTTTCATAAATATCTACTAAAATATTCTCATACATAGAAAACCGATCAATTTTTTAAATTAATTGGAGTTCAAAGACTCTACTATCAAAGAAAGTCCCATGCCTCCTCCTATACATGCACCTGCTAGACCATATTTTGCATTACGTCTTTGTAATTCTTTCAATATAGTCAGAGTAAGCCGAGTTCCACTTGCTCCAACAGGATGGCCAATTGCAATTGCACCTCCATTGACATTTGTCTTGTCTCTATCTAATCCCAGTTCCTTTTCAACTGCCAGATATTGCGCAGAAAACGCTTCATTGATTTCCACTAAATCCATATCCTCTAAAGTTAACCCCGCTTTATCTAAGGCTATTCTACTACTCTGAGCGGGACCAATACCCATGATATGTGGATCACAACCAGAAACACCCCATGACACTAATTTGCCTATAGGCTTTAATCCTTTTTTCTCAGCAGCTTCCAAAGAAGATATGACGACAGAAGCGGCACCGTCGTTAATTCCACTTGCATTCCCTGCTGTCACAACTCCATCTTTTTTAAAAACAGGTCTTAAGTTAGCTAATTTATCAGCAGTACTATCAACTCGTATATGTTCATCCGCCTCAAACAGAATTGTTTTTTTTCGATCTGCAATCTCAACTGCCACACACTCTTCCGCAAGTCTTCCTTCCTCCCATGCATCGTGCGCACGTTTTTGACTGAGCGCAGCAAATTCGTCTATTTCTTCACGGTTCAGATTATATTTTTCTGCGAGGTTTTCTGCTGTAATTCCCATCGGGACATCCGCCTGCAAATCCGTTAAGGCTGACTGCAAGGAATCTTCCATAGAGGTTTGAAAAAGACCAATACCCGTTCTAGAGTTTCTAATGACATGCGGAGCTAAACTCATATTCTCTGCACCAACACATAAAACAAATTCAGCATCTCCAGTCAAAATCTCTTTTGCGCCACTTAAAACAGATTGAAATCCTGAAGCACACATTCTATTTACACAATATCCAGGTTTGTCTTGAGGAACTCCTGCTGCCAAAGCAACATGCCTTCCTATATACACTCCATCCGCACTTGATTGCATGACATTACCTACAACTGTGTGGTCAATCATATCTGGAGTAACATTTGAACGCTTCATTGCTTCCTTTGCAGCAATGGTTCCCAAATCTGTAGCAGACAAACTTTTCAGCGTTCCGAGAAATGTTCCAAATGGAGTACGTGCACCATCTAAAAAAACTATTTCATTTGAAGGCATTTTTCCTCTCCTAAAAATAAAAGTTGATAAACTGAAATTTATTTACATCCAACTAAGTGGAGTATCGAAATCACCAAGTAACCTTCTTGAGGCATCTTTCGCAAAATAGGTAATAATAAAATCAGCACCTGCTCTCCGAATTGAAACAAGAGATTCCATAAAAGCTTTTTCTGGATCTAACCAACCTGCTTTCATCGCAGAAACTAGCATCGCGTACTCTCCAGAAACATTATAAGCTGCAACCGGAATATCAAACTCCGATCTTACTTTAGACAGAATATCCAAATATGGCAGTGCAGGTTTCACCAAAATAATATCCGCACCTTCCTCTATATCAATTGCCACTTCTCTAATTGCTTCTCGAGAATTTGACGGATCCATTTGGTAAGTAGAACGATCTCCGAAGGAAGGAGTGCTTTCAGCTGCAACTCGAAAAGGGCCATAAAATGCACTCGCATATTTGGATGCATAGGACATTATTGGAGTCTCAGGAAATCCATTGCTATCAAGAATTTTACGAATATGCCCAACTCTCCCGTCCATCATATCTGAAGGAGCAACCATATCGGCTCCGGCAATTACATGACTAAGCGCTGTTTGAGAAAGCAATTCTAAAGTTGAATCATTGACGATTCTATTGCCTTCAACTACACCACAATGACCGTGATCCATGTATTCGCAAAGACAAACATCAGTGATCACGCAAAGTTCAGGAAAGTTTTCTTTAATGACCTTTGTGGCTATTTGAATAATCCCATTCTCAGCATATGCTTCAGTAGCTTTGTCATCTTTTGCATGAGGTATGCCAAAAAGAATAACAGCGGAAATCTTACATTCAATAATCTCTCTGCAAGCATCAAGTAAATTATCTACAGACATTTGAAATTGCCCAGGCATTGACTGAATCTCTTCCCTAACCCCATCTCCTTCCACAACAAAAAAAGGATAAACGAAATTTTCTGGATGAAGTCTATTTTCACGAACTAAATTTCTTATAGCTTTAGAACTTCTTGTTCTTCTTGTCCGAAGAAATGAAACACCTTCTTTATCTTTTGATTTTGAAAATTCACTACTCAATCCAATCTCCAAGACTAGCAATTTAAAATGAATTAACTTCCATGGTAGAACTCAACTATCTTATTCGTCAAACCAGCAGAGGTAGAAACATCAGACTCTACACTAAGAGGAAGGCCTTTTTCTATCAAGGTGTCGGCAGTTATTGGGCCTATACATGCAAAATCAATTTTCTCACAAATTTCCTTAAGTTCCTCTTCTCCAAAACAGTTCACAAAAGCGTTTACAGTAGAAGAACTTAAAAAAGTAACCATATCGATCTTGCCCTCATACAACAAATCAAAAAAAGGAGAATTTGCTGGAAACTTTACAAACTTAGTCTGATAAGCAGGAACAACATCTACCTTAGCACCACGTAGTTTTAGTTCTTCAGGAAGAAATTCTCTGCTAACTGCCGCTCTAGGCAACAGGAAACTGTCACCTTCAATCTCCATATCTTTCAAGAAATCTACTATACCCTCAGATGTATAATCCTGAGGACAACCAAAAACTTTTTTTTGCAAAGAGTCCTTAATTGCCTTTGAAGTGACTGGACCAATTGACAAAACTTTACATTCAGAAGACAGCAGATCTTCTTTTTTATCTAGAAAATTTACTCTCTGTTCAAAGAATGAAACGCCATTTACACTCGTGAAAACAAGCCAGTCATACTCTCCTATTCTTTGTATAGATTTGTCTAACGGATCCCAACTTTCAGGCTCTGCTATTGAGATTAGAGGAAAGGATACAGTTTCCGCTCCATTTTCTCGCAGAAGAAACTCAAAATCACCACTTTGATTGTCTGGTCTTGTAATCATAATTCTGCGAGAACTTAAAGGAGCACCTACTATAGACAAAGTCAATCCTCCAACAAATTAGAAAGAATCTCATTACCGCCAGAATCAAGAAGTTCTCTAGCAATATCTGATCCAAGTTTTTCTGGCTCTGACAATTCTCCAAATCCTTCTGAATAAGAAACTTTCTTACCATCCAGACTTAACAATAAAGCTCTTAAAAATATTTGTTCATTCCTTATTTCAGCAAACGCTCCCAAAGGAATCCTGCAACCACCCTCTACGATCTTCATCACTTTCCTCTCAGCAGACACCAAACATCTGCTAACAAAATGATCTAATTGCTGAAGACATTCTGAAACAAATTCATCGCCAATCCTTGCCTGTATACCTAATGCTCCTTGACCCGGAGAAGGCAACATAATTTCAGGAGATAGAACTTCGATTATCTCTTCTTCTTTCCCCAGTCTTTTCAACCCTGCAGAAGCTAAAATCAATGCATCTACATCTCCTTTTGCTAGTTTTTCTAATCTCGTATCTACATTACCTCTTATAGGGAAAACCTGCAGATCATTACGATACTTTCTCAACTGTGAGGACCGACGCAAGCTACTTGTACCTACCCTACTTCCAGGGGAAAGATTTCGAATTGAATCTCCATCTTTTGAAATCAAAACATCATAGGGTTCTTCTCTCTTTGGAATTGCAACCAATTCCAATCCATCAGGGATATCGCTTGGCATATCTTTTAAACTGTGAACAGCTAAATCCACTTCTTTTTTCAGAAGAGATTCTTCCAATTCTTTAACAAAGAGGGATTTGTCAGTTTCTTGACTAGAAGATGAAGACAACATATCCCCTTTCGTTTTAATCACTTTCAACTCTATCTTCACGGAAGGAACAATCTCTCCCAACTCTTTTTCAACCAGTCTCGCTTGAGTCATAGCGAGCATACTCCCCCTCGTTCCTATAACCAATTTGTCTTTCAATTTCACTCCAATTTACTTATGAAATGCTTTCAGATTCTTCTTCTGAGGATGAAAAAGATTGCTTGGAAGAAGTATCTTCAATTCCAAACAAACGTTTCACAAGATGAATCGAATCCCCACCAGAACCTTCCTCTAAGATTTCTTTTATAGTTACAGAAGGATTGTGAAGAATCTTTTTAATAATTGCGCGTGTCATCAAATCAATACCATCAATTACTCTTTCGTCTAATTCAGGGAGACTGGAAACAGTTCTTTTCACTTCTTCCCTTCTGAAATTTTCAGCCAATCTCCTTATTTCGATTAAGATATCTGAAGAATCCTCAACAATCTTTGAATTTAAAAAAGACTGAACTTCCTTTTCGACTATAAACTTTGCTTCCCGAGATTCTTCTTCCCTTCCCTTCATATTATCCGAAGCGATCTTCTGAAGGTCATCTACATCAAAAAGAAAAATATTCTCTATTTTATTAACCAATGGATCTATATTTCTAGGAACCGCAATATCAAGAAACAACATTGGCCTATCTTTGCGAACTTCGAGAGATAGATTCACCATAGAAGAATCAATAATAAAACTTGGAGAACTCGTAGAAGTGAGTATGATATCAGCTTCACTCATTTCATCTTTTAAGTTTTCAAAATCTATAGCCCAACCAGAATATTTCGAGGCTAACGCTTGGGCATGTGCGTAAGTCCTATTTGCTACAAGAATTTTGTTTGGTTTCTGTGAAACAATATGCTGCATCGCAGACTCTGCCATCTCACCAGAGCCAACCAACAATACTGTTCGGTCTTCAAAAGTACGGAAGATTTTTTTAGCTAAATCAAGAGCAACAGAACTAACAGAAATAGGATCCTTCCCTATTTTTGTCTGCTCTCTAATTTTTTTAGCAACCCTAAAGGCAAAACTAAACAGAGAAAGTAAATTCTTCCCAATAAACTGATTCTCAGAAGCAATCTTAAAAGAATTACGAACTTGACCTAGTATTTGAGGTTCACCTATTACCATAGAATCCAGACTTCCAGAGACTCTAAAAAGATGTCCCACAACCTGTTCATCCCTAAGAACATACAAATGTTTCTTTAAAATACCAGGATCAATATTCTGCACTTCGACAAAGAAATCGTGAATTGCGCTTACGCATTTTTCATAATTCTGAGTATAAGCATAAACTTCCACGCGATTACACGTGGATAAAATCAAACATTCTTCAAGGGAACTAGAAGAATTTAATTTTTTCAAAGAATCCAGAAGAGAAGTTTCGGGAATAAACAGTCTCTCCCTTATTTCTATAGGGGTTCTATGGTGACTTATTCCAACTAATATCAGGGAACTTTTGTCTATCACTTAGTCTCCTAAAAATGACTAAACAAAGAAAAAATCACACATACAAAACAAAACATAGAAAAAATAGCCGACCTCATTCCTTTCCAACTTCTAGTTATCCTGCAAATCAGAAGCAATCCATAGGCAAGCCACGTGAGAGCCAATGGCCATGTTCGAACAAGGGAGAAAGGATCAAGACTCCAAAATGTTCCGTGCTTTGAACGAGCCCACATAGATCCGAGTAATAAGCTAAAGGTTAAAAAAGCAAACCCGAAATATAAGATTTTATGACCCAAGTCATCTAGAACATTTAAGGCAGGCAACCTATGAAGCCATGCCCCAGGACGTCTTGATTTTAATTGGGAAGACTGAATGATATACATAACAGAAGTAAACATGAGCAGGAAAAAAGCCGCCATACTTAGTACAGCCAAGTATGCATGGCCCTTAAGTAAATACCCTTCCATTTCCGAAGAACCCCCACCCAAAAGACCGGGAAAAGTAGATGCATATCCTTCAATAATAAAAGCAACTGGTACAGCGAATCCACCAAATGCAATTTCTTTATACTTAGCATAAAGAAGAAGATAAAATAACAAAATCACCCAAGAAATCCCGCTAAACCAAACACCCATACTTTTATCTTCAAACAAAGAGAATGCAGAACCTAACAAAATTCCATGTACAACAAACCCGAAAATCAAACATACAAGAATAAAATTGAATATTTTTTTTCTTCCAGTCAACATAATGTACAAATGACCAATCGAAGAAATTAAATATAAAAGAACCACTAAAGCCAGCATTTAAGTCTCATTAAAAAATTATGAAAAGAAAAAAATAAAATCAACTAAAACATATTACAATCAAAGACAAGAAAAAAATAATTAAAGAAATAAAAATAACTCTTTGCAGTGAACGCTAATCATTCCTATACTTAGATTAGTTTTTTTTTGATTATCAAATATGGATACAAATTTTGAAATCATTCCCTTTAATATCACCTCCTATAATTAATGCTAGCGGAATTTTAAGTTATCCTGAAGTATTTGAAACTTTCGAAAACCAGGGCGCTTCAATTGGAGGATATGTCACAAAATCTATTGGGCCAAATGAAAAAAAAGGAAATGAGAACCCGGTCATAATTTACAACAATTCTTCAGGAGGGCCTACTCTTAACTCACTTGCTCTTCCAACTCAAGACCTAGATGACTGGATAGACGAACTCTCAAAAATCAAACTGAGCAAATCCCTCTTAATCGCCTCAATCTATGCTGGCAATCCAAAAGAATTTGCTTATGTTACCGAAAAAGTTTCCCCCTTTGCAGATATTATAGAAATCAATTTGGGATGTCCAAACAAAGAGCCAGGTGAAAAAACAATCATGGAAAGCATTGGACAAAATCCTACTCTTTCAGGAGAAATAACTTCCAGAGTTCGTAATTCCACAAATAAACCAATAATTGCAAAATTATCTCCTAATAGTGACTATTTGGCGGTAGCTGAAAAATGTTTAGAATCTGGTGCTGATGGATTAGGTTGCGCTAATACTTTAGGGCCTGGTCTATCTATAGATATCAGAACAAAGGAAATTATCCTTGCAGGTACTTCGGGTGGAATCAGTGGCCAAGCACTAAAACCGATAAATTTACTTATGACATTCGAGGCATTTGAGAAATTTGCATGCCCTATAATAGCCTATGGAGGTATTGAGACTTGGGAAGATGGAGTAGAATACTTATTGGCAGGAGCGTCTGTCTTAGGACTTGGAACAGTTTTTCTTGGAAAATCGACAGAAGAATCAATTAAAACAACAAAAGATATTTGGGCAGGCATTCAATCGTATCTTAAAGGAAAAGATTTACACCAAATTATCGGGAAAGCTCATAAGAATTTTCAGGAGTCAACATGAGAGAAATAGTTAGAATCCTGGAACACAAACGTGAGAGCGAATTAATCTACACAATATTTTTTGATTTTGAACCAAAAGCTAAACCCGGACAGTTTTTCATGGTTTGGATACCTGGTATCGGTGAAAAACCATTCACACTTTCTTATTCAAATGGAATTACTATAAAAATAGCAGGAGAGTTCACTAAATCCCTTGGCGAATTAGAACCGGGAAGAGAAATTGGAATAAGAGGTCCTTTAGGAAATGGGTACCCAGAATTTAAAAATATCACGCTTATTGGAGGTGGGGTTGGGATTGCTGAATTAAGATTACTGGCACTATCCTCAGAGAATCCTACTTTCCTTCTTGGCGGCAGAACTGAAAGTGAAATTTTATATTTAGAAGAGTTTAAAAAAATGGGAGATGTCCATGTAACAACAGATGATGGGTCTCTTGGTCAAAAAGGTGTTATAACAAAGCTTCTTCCTTTTGACTCAGAAAATTATGCGATTTGCGGTCCTGAAATGATGATGAAAGCATGCATAAAAGAACTTCCACCCGAAAAATCATTTTTCGCAATTGAAAGATACATGAAATGTGCAGTGGGCTTATGCGGACAATGTTCTTGTTCGGGGTGGAGAGTCTGTGTTGACGGTCCTGTTTTCAAAGGAACTGAACTTCTCAAAATGGACGATTTTGGAAAACGGAGACGTGAGAAAAGCGGAAAATGGTTATATTACTAAAAAATGAATTTCTAATAAAAAAGGTATTGCGATGCAAGAAATAGATGAAATAAGAAAAAAGAGTAAGGAGTATGCAGAACGTATTAGTTATATTCTAGGAAAACAGATAACAGATGCAGAAATTCCTATCAAATATGGATACTTAGACGAGAGTTTTCTAATATGGTGGGGTGATCGTGGTGATCAGGAAAAACAGGCGGTAGTGACCTTCGAGCAATTAGAAACACTCAATAACGAAGAACTCGAAAAAGTAATCAGAACT
>TARA_B100000686_G_scaffold355251_1_pt1 | contig 13112 bp, 12 predicted proteins | sample TARA_B100000686 | Tara Oceans TARA_B100000686 (sample SAMEA2622733) | marine metagenome | biome: marine biome (ENVO:00000447); feature: marine epipelagic mixed layer (ENVO:xxxxxxxxx); material: "saline water (ENVO:00002010), including plankton (ENVO:xxxxxxxx)" | depth 150 m
AAAAAATCAAGAAATTTTTTACGAATTATTTCAGACTTCATGAAAATATTTAATCATCTCTATGTGCAAAGGTAAGTATCTGATTGCAATTGTCTATTAAACACAGACAATGATTTACTTATGTTTTTATTATATTTGGAAAAAATATTTCCTTATAAATATGGAAATTACTGCACTTTATGACTAAAGTTAAATATTACTTTGATTCTCAAACGCTTTCTTATAAACCAATTAAGAAATCTCTTACTCTTCAAATATCAAATTTTTTTCTATTTATATTGTCTGCAATTATTTTTGGCATTTTTTCATTATTTATTTTATTAAATACCAATTTAATTTCTACACCAAAGGAAATTATTCAAGGTAGAGAGTTGCAAAATTATGCTCTTCAATTAGATTTAATGAACTTAAAATTAAATCAAATAGAAAATGTTTTAGATAATATAGAAGAAAGGGATAACAATTTATATCGTGTTTATTTTGAAGCAAGTCCAATTCCTGAATCTCAAAGGAAAATAGGTTTTGGTGGAATTAATAGATACAAAGAATTAGAAGGGTTTAAAAATTCCGAAATGATAACAAATACATCTAAACGAATTGATGTTTTAACTAAACAAATAGTGATACAATCTCGATCATTAGATGAAATAGAAAAATTAGCTGCTAATAAATTAGGTTTACTAGCTTCTATTCCCTCTATTCAGCCTATTAGAAATAAAGATCTAAAAAGATTAGCCTCAGGCTATGGATATAGAAATGATCCATTTACAAAAAAACAGAGAATGCATTGGGGTATGGATTTTACAGCTCCAAAAGGAACTCCAATTTTTGCTACAGGTGATGGAGAAGTTAAAAGGGCTGATAATAGAGCTGCTGGATTTGGAAAACATATAAGAATTGATCATGGATATGGCTATGTTAGTTTATACGCTCATTTAAATGGATATAATGTTAAAAGAGGTCAAAAAGTCAAACGTGGAGAAATAATTGGTTATGTTGGGAATACGGGAAGATCTGCAGGGCCACATTTACATTATGAGATATTTAAAGATAATCAAAAGATTAACCCTATAAACTTCTACTATGGTGATCTATCTTCTGAGGAATTTGACAAACTTCTTTTACTGGCTAATCAAGAAAATCAATCTTTAGATTAATGATTGCTAACCTTCCAGAAAAACTCTATTATAATATTGGAGAGGTTTCAAAAGCATTTAATGTCAAACCATCTCTACTGCGTTTTTGGGAAAAAGAATTTTATCAAATTAATCCCAAAAAAAAAGAAACTGGTACTAGAAAGTATACTCCAAAAGATATTGAAAATATCCAACTAATATATCATCTTGTTAAAGAAAGGGGTATGACATTAGAGGGTGCAAGAAAACAACTTAAACAAAAAAGTGGAGCAGTTGCTCAAAAAGAAATTCTAACAAAATTAGAAAAAATTAAGTTTGAGTTAAAGGAAATTCTAGATCACATTTAACTATTTCTTCCTAAAAAATATAGTCATTGGCACACCATTAAAGTTAAATTGGCTTCTTATTTGATTCTCAACAAATCTTTTGTAGGGATCCTTTATCAAATTTGGATAATTACAATAGAAAGCAAATTGAGGAAAAACTTTTGGTAGTTGAGTGCAAAATTTAATCTTAATATATCTTCCTCTAGAAGAAGGTGGAGGTTGTTTTTCAATTATTGGAAGCATTATATCATTTAATTTTTTTGTTTTAATCCTATTAGACCTATTATTAAAAACTTTAACAGCAACTTCTATTGCTTTATAGATTCTCTGATTATTTATTGTTGAAACGAATAAAATCGGAACATCATCAAAAGGAGAAATTTCTTTCTTAATATTGATTTCATATTCTTTTGCAGATTTGTTATTCTTAGAAATTAAATCCCATTTATTTACTATAATAACTATACCTTTATTATTTCTTTTTGCCAACCAGAAAATATTTTGGACTTGCCCGTCAAAACCTCTAGTTGCATCAACCATTAAAATACAAACATCACTATGTTCTATTGCTCTAATTGATCTCATAACTGAATAAAACTCAATATCCTCTTTTACCTTTGATTTCCTTCTTATTCCTGCTGTGTCAACAAGATTAAACTCAAAACCAAAACGATTATATTTGCTATCTATACTATCGCGAGTGGTCCCAGCTATATCAGTAACAATATATCGTTCTTCTCCAATTAGCGCATTAATAAAAGATGATTTGCCGGCATTTGGTCTTCCAACTACAGCAAAACGAGGTAAGATAGTATTTTTAGTTGTTTGATAATCAGCAGGAAATGTTTTAATTAAAGCATCTAGAAGCTCTCCACTTCCACTGCCATTAATAGCAGAAATTGGATAAATTTCTTTAAAACCTAAAGAATAAAATTCTAATGAATTTTCATTCTTTTTTGAGTTATCAACTTTATTTACAGTTAGAAAAACAGGCTTCTTAGCCTTCCTAAGTAATTTTGCAATTATTTCATCCATTCCAGTAATCCCATCCTCAACATCTACCATAAAAATAATATTATCTGCTTCATTTATTGCAAGTGTAACTTGTTTGTCAATTTCTTTTTGGAAAATATTATCATTGTTTTTAACATAACCGCCTGTATCAATTATTGTAAAGTCGCGACCATTCCAATCTGATTTTCCATAATGACGATCACGAGTTACACCGCTTTGGGAATCAACTATTGCTTCTCTTTTCTGAATCAAACGATTAAAAAAGGTTGACTTTCCAACATTTGGTCTACCAACAATGGCTACTATATTATCCAATTTTGATGAATTTTCAGCAAAATTAGTTTATTTATGACAAATATATATTTTGTTTATTTGCGATATCCAAAGTGCCTAAGCTTACTAATATTAGATCTCCAATTTTTTGATACTTTCACATAGAGCTCTAAATAAATTTTTTTTTCAAAGAATGATTGTAAAGATTTACGAGAACCACTACCAACAATTTTTAACTTGTTGCCTTTATGACCAATTATAATTCCCTTTTGACTCTCGCGTTCTACAAGAATTACAGATTTAATTCTAATCATTTTCTTATCTTCAATAAATTCTTCCGTTTGAACTTCAACAGAATAAGGAATTTCTTTTTCATAATTCTCTAAAATTTTTGATCTAATTGTTTCATTAACAAAAAATCGTTCAGGTTTATCCGTAATTTGATCTTTAGGAAAATATTCAGGTCCTTCAGGAAGTTTAGAAATCAAAATTTTCAATAGTTCTTTAACAAAAAATCCAGTTAATGCTGAAATGGGATAAATTAAAGCATTAGGTAATAAATTTTCCCAATCCTTAACAGATTTTTGAACCTGCTCTTGATTTGAATTATCAATTTTATTAATTAAGACTAAAACAGGAGTTTTATTGGATTTTAGCCTATTGTATAATTTTTCATCTCTAATCTGTGTTTCACCAATAGCAATCATATAAATTATTAAATCTGCATCAATAAAAGATTCCTTGACAAAACTCATCATGGAATTTTGCATTTCATATGCTGGTTTAATAATTCCAGGTGTGTCAGATAAAATCATTTGATAATTTTCACCATTAAGAATTCCAAGAATTCTATGTCTTGTTGTTTGAGCCTTATGGGTAGTAATTGATAATTTCATTCCCATTAAAGCATTCATTAATGTAGACTTTCCAACATTAGGGTTTCCTACAATCGATATAAATCCTGAATGATGTTTTGTTTTTTGCATTAAACAAAGGTAGCCCAAGCATATTAATTTTAACAAAAAAAATAATTGCTATATTTGACGTCCATATCGCGCGGTAGAGCAGTAGGTAGCTCGTTGGGCTCATAACCCAAAGGTCGCAGGTTCGAGTCCTGCCCGCGCTACTAAAACAATAAAACGGTTATACTATTATAGTGTATCCGTTTTTACTTTTAGTTTCATTAGCAAAAAAAATAAAATCATTTTTTTATACATTTGGTTTATGTCATCATTTGACCGAAGAAAATTTATTAAGTCCACCACATTAACAGCTAAGTCTATTAAGTTGTTTTTCAGTGTTTTAACTTTTATATTATTCAATAAAATTATATATAGCCAAACTGAAAATGATCCTACCAGACAAGTACGAGAAATGCCTGACATTGTTAAAAAGCAAACAGAGAAAGCACAAGTGGAATGGTTGAAATTATGGGATGAAGGCCCTACAAAAACGGTCTGGGATAAAATACCCTTGCAAGAAGGAGATAAAGCACTTGATTTTGAATTAGAAAGTTCGTCTAAAAAGCTTACCAAGTTAAGTGATTTGTGGGGGGAAAAACCTTTGCTATTAATATTTTGGAGACATACGGGCTGTGGTTGTGGTTTTGCAAGAGCAGAGGAGCTTAATAAAAATTATGATAAGATAATTGAAATGGGAGTTCAAGTTGTAATTATAACCCAAGCAGAACCAGAAAGGGCTTCGTTTTATATGGAAGAACAAGGTCTTAGAGGAATCTTGTTGAGTGATCCTAACTATGAAGCCTATAGAGCTTATGATTTATTAGATGGAAATGGTCCGCAAATTTTAGGAACTGCTAATATTGATTATGGCATAGGGAAGAAACTACTTAAGGAAAGACTAGGTACTCAACGTGCTTTAGTAGATAACCCATGGCTGCTCCCTGGGGAATTTATAATTAATAAGGAAGGTGTTGTCAAATTAGCTTATCGTTATGATAATTGTACTGATATACCTGAATACTGGCAACTTGAGGCAGAATTAAAAGCTGTAGCTGGCACAGAGTAGCTAATAGTAAATTAATTTAGGCTAGATATTGATGTTTCTCTTACTAGTATTTTAATAATTATATTTAAAACCTAAAATAATATTTCTTCCCAAATCATGAGCATAATAACGTAGACGATTAAGATAATTTCGATATTGTTTATTTAATAAATTGTTTATGTCAAAATTCAAATCTAACCTATAGTTTTTTTCCACTTTAATATTTATACTTGAATTAAAATTAAACAAATGATATGCATTAGGAGGAGTGCTTACATCAACAAGTTCCGTAGTTTGAGATACTGCTTCAAAAACTTCAAAATTATTATCAGGGTATTCATTTTGGCGAAAAACATATTCACTTTTTAATGCTAACCTTAGATTATTAAGGTTTGGGTTTTGATAAACAATCTCGTTATTTATATTTACTGGAGGTATACTTATCAAAGGTTCATTTTTAATAAGATCATTTCCCTTTATAAATGAAAATTGATTATCTAAAAACACGTTTTCGTTTAAAGCAAAAGAAGCATCAATATCTAACCCAAATAACTGAGCATTAGTTTGTCTGTATTCCCAAACTTGAAAATTTCCCCTTATAGTTTGTTGGATTTGGGTAGGTTCAATCAATATAAAATCCTTGATTGTATTTATATATGGATTAATTGATAAATTAAGATTTTTATTTTGAAGCTTAAATGTCAAAGCAATCTTATGCCCTACCTCAGAATTAAATCTTAGATCACCAATTTCAAAGCGAGCAGAAGCATGATGTAACCCTTCGCTAAATAATTCAGAGGGATTAGGAATTCTTGAAGCAATTGAATAATTAAATAATATTGACCTAGATTCATCAAAGGTATATCTAGAACCAAATGTTGTAGAAAAATTATAAAAAGTGAATTTTGGGTTTGTTAAAATTTGATTATTAAATTCTTCTTCTACTATAATTTCAGGAAAAATGTCTTGATAGCCACGAGAGTTCCAAAAAGATTTCCTATAAAACTTAAAAACATCCATATATGAGTAATCAAAACGACTTCCAACCTCAAAAAGTAATTTATCATTAACTCTAAAGTCTGCTATTGTATATATTCCTAGATCATATTTATCATAGTCAGGTATAATTCTTCTAACACCAGTTTTCGGGGATGCAAAATTATCTTGAAATCTTCCTATTATACCTGTTTTAAATTTTATTGAATTGTTAAATTGAGTATCTAAATCAACCATTATACTATGAGTTTCAAGTTTTAAATCAGTTGAAGGTATATTCTTATATACTCCTATTCTAACGTCATATTCCAAGCGATTATTTCGCTGAAAGTCATATTGCAGACTTAATTTACCTAAACCTTCAAAACGTTTAAACCACTTAAACCTTAATATATGATGAGTAACGTCTTGTTTTGGGGAATTAATTTTATAACTAAAATCATTTATTATTAAAGGAATTTCACTATTTATTGAACTAAGTTGATCCCGTGCAGTATGAATATGTGATGCTTTTAAAATTCCTATCTCATTTTTAAAAATTGAATAATATAGTTCTAAACCATAATTATATCGATTTAGACCTAACCTAAAAGATGCATTACGCTCTAAAACTCCAGTATTGGTTAACACATAATTTGGTGCTTTGAAATCTCCAAAACGCTTAAAAGTTAGCTGAGCTGATGAATATAATCCATTTGTTTGTGTTTTGGTTAATTTAGATGTAGTTGTAGCTCCTTGTCCATTAGTAGCTGCTCTAATAATTGTTTTACCATACAGACTGTCTTTTAATTTAAAATCTGGTGCTTCGGCAACTATAACACCACCCAAAGCATTTCCACTATACTGCAAAGCACCTGCACCTTTTATTAAGGTAATATTATCAATTGAATTAATGTCAATATTTGGCGCGTGTTCTGCCCCCCATTCTTGATCTTCCATTCTAACCCCATTATTTATAATTACAACACGACTACTATGTAATCCATTGATAATTGGCTTTACTACTGAATTTCCAGAATTAAGAGAGGATACTCCTGATAAATTATTTAATACATCACCTAAAGTTGCGCCAATATAATTTTCTAATGTTTCACTTGAAATTTTATTTTCAATTAATGTTTTAGACTTTTCATTAAAAGAATTGCCATATATAATAATTTCATTTAGTTCTTCAACATGATGTTCTAGTCTTATGGTTTTATTAATATTTTCAAAAACTTTAATCTTTAACTCTTTAGTTTTACATTGTGGATGTGATATTTCAAGAATATAAGATTCATTACATAGATTAGAAATGCTAAAAGACCCATTAAAATCAGTTATTATTTCTTTATTTGTTCCTTTAACAATTATAATTGCTCGTTCAAGTTCTGTTCCATCATGAAAATCCACTACTTTACCAGAAAGGGTATTGTTGCAATTCTGAGCATAAACAATTATACAGTTAAAACAAAATATAAAATAAATATATCTGATCATATTAATTTTAATATAATTCCTATTATAATTAGTAAAAAAGGCAACAAATCATTTTGTTACCTTTTTTATATTATTAATTAAAGATATCTACCTTTATTCAATAGTAACATTAAATGTAGCTTCAACATCTGTTGCACCACCAGCATCTGCAAGACCAGTATTTGGTTTTGTGGGTTCATGTCTTAATGTAAAGGTAAGTGTGCCACTACTAGAATCAAAAGTATTTATTTGAAATTGCGTTCCAAGAATATTTCCATTTGAGTCAAGGTTAATATACTCTATTCCTACATTTTCAATAAGTCCTCCTCCTGGAGTAATAAAAAACTGGTGTTCTTCATCTTCCTCCTCAATCTCTGAAGTAATATTTTCAGCAGGTGATTCAGATTCATTAAGTAAAACAACAGCGCCATCATAAAAAACTCCAGATAATAAATTTCCTGAGACAGATTTAGTTGGTGCATTTGGACCATCTCCATCTAAATCTTGCATTTGTAGAGTTATAGTATCACCAGTAAATCCATCAGATGGTGTTAATGTTATGGTCATTGTAGTTATTAGTTCATGTTCATGTACATGTTCTGGGTGATCATCATCCTTTGAGCAGGATAAAACTGTTAATATTAATAAGGTTGAAATAAATATATTTTTTTTCATTTTTAAATTTTTTAAGTTAAACAATTATAAATGCTAATCTTTACAGACTGCACAAAATATTATAGTTATTATACAAGATGAGTTAATTAACTATAACTTGGAGGGCCTCTTAAATCAAAATTTGCTATGGATGAATTGAAAAAACTAACCGAATAGTTTAAAAAGGATTTATGTAATGGGATTTTATTTAATGTTGAATAATTTGAATTTATATCTAAATCAAAATTTGAAAAATTAAATTCGCACAATACACAAGAATTATTATCCTGATGAAAATGAGCTAAACTTTCACTGCAAACTATATGTTCGTGATTATTCAGACTTTTATGTAAAGCAACAAAAATTGGAATCATCAAAACTATGGCAAGTATTGATGAAATAATAATTCTAAAAAGTGTATTTTCCCTTTTCAATTAAATAATAATTGGAGGCTAAATTAAAAAAAATTTAACTTAATGGTGCATTTGATTAGCTTAATTAAAGAATCAATATGGTGAACAAAAAACTAATTGTTGAATTAAAATCAATTTTAAAAGACAATCAACTTCTTATAAAAGATCAGATTCTAAATAGATTCTCACATATTTGGAAAACTGATCAACCTCTTCAAGCAATTGCTGTAACTTTTCCTGAAACAACAAAAGAAGTAAGTGATATTATAAAAATATGTAATAAAAACAACCAAGAAATTATAGTACATGGTGGATTAACAAATTTAGTTGGTGGAACAGAAACAAAAAAAAATCAATTAGTTATATCATTGGAAAAAATGAATAAAATTGAAGAGGTAGATGATAAAAGTAGAACCATTACTACACAAGCTGGAGTTATATTAGAAACTCTTATTAATGCAGCTGCAGAAAAAAACCTTTTATTACCATTGAATTTTGGTGCTAGAGGATCCGCTCAAATTGGAGGAGCTGTCTCTTCAAATGCTGGTGGACTCCGTGTTTTTCGATTTGGAATGACTAGGCAAATGGTTTTGGGTATAGAAGTTGTTCTCCCTGATGGAACAATAATTTCATCTCTTAAAAAAATTATTAAAGACAATTCAGGATATGACTTGAAACAACTTTTTATTGGAAGTGAGGGAACATTAGGAATTGTAACAAAAGTTGTTCTTCGATTGCAGGAAGCACCAAAAAGTCGCTGCTCTGCAATTGTAGGTGTTAATTCTTATGAACTTGTTGTTGATTTATTAAAATTTTTAGAATCAGAGCTAGGAGGAAATCTAAGTGGTTTTGAGTTAATTTGGAAAAGCACATATAATGCAATGACTGAATCTTCTGAATTAATAAAGCCATTGTCTAATAATTATGAATATTATGTATTTATTGAAAGTCTAGGTAGTCAACCAAAGCAAGATTATGATTTATTGGAAAATCGAATTGAGGAATCACTAAAAAGAGGACTAATAATTGATGCTGTAATGGCAAACTCTGATAAGGAATTAAAGCAAATTTGGCAAATAAGGGAAGATATTTCAATCTTAGCATCTAAAGCAAAATTTGATCAACATTTTGATATAAGTCTACCTATTCCAAAAATTGGAGAAATTATTGACTCTATTACCAAAGAGCTTAATAAGCTTAATGAGGTGAAAACTATTTTTCCTTTTGGCCATATAGCAGATGGTAATATTCATTTTATAATTGGAAGAGATAAGAACACACCTAAACTAATAGATTTAATTAATTCAATTGTTTATGCTCCTCTTAAAAAATTCAAAGGTTCTTTATCTGCTGAACATGGAATAGGTTTAGATAAAAAAGCATATTTGTATACTACCAGATCCAAGGAAGAAATTAAATTAATGGAACAATTAAAAAAATTATTTGATCCAAAAAACATTCTTAACCCTGGACGTATTATATTTTAATTATCCCTCTATAGAAAAAGTCAAAAGAGCAGGAACAAGGAAGTAAACCATTGCAGTAATTATAATTATTGAGATAAAATTCATTCTGAATCCTTTTTCCACCATATCAGGAATACGCAAATAACCTGCTCCAAAAACAATTGCATTTGGAGGAGTAGCTACAGGAAGCATAAAAGCACAGGAGGCAGCTATAGTTGCACCAATCATTAATATCAAAGGATCAATATTCATTTGCAATCCCAAAGCGGCCAGAACAGGAAGTAACATGGCTGTTGTAGCTAGATTTGAAGTCATTTCAGTAAGAAAATTGACAGCTGCAACAATGCTTAAAATAATTAATATTACTGGTAATCCTTGGAGTGCTGATAGATTATTTCCAAACCAATTCGATAATCCTGAATCAACAAATCCCTTTGCTAATGCCATGCCTCCTCCAAATAATATTATTACTCCCCAAGGAAGGGTAACTGCTTCTCTCCATGTAATAAGTGCTCTTTGTCTATTCTTTGTTGGAACAATAAAGAGAACTAATCCAAAAGTAATAGCAATAACAGTATCATCAATTCCTGGTAATATAAGTTCTAATTTTGATCTAAAAATCCAACATAATGCTGTTAAAATAAAAATAATTGCCACCCTTTTTTCTTCAACAGAAATTTTTCCTAAACCTTGTTTTAAACTAGTAATTTCATTTTTACCTAGTGAAAAGTCCCTTCCAGCAAAATTATAAGCTTTTCGTGTCATATAAATCCAACACAAAAAAAGAAGAATGACTGAAATTGGAAAACCAACCATTAACCAATCTATGAAAGTGATTTTATATCCAAAATTTGTCTCTACAATTCCTTTTAATACCATATTAGGTGGGGTTCCAAATAAAGTTGCAATACCTCCAATAGAGGCACTATATGCTACAGCTAATAAAAGAGCTTTACCAAATTCTTTATTTTCATTTATTATTGTTGATGGATTGTCATCAAGTTGCTTGATAATCGCAATAGCAATTGGTAACATCATAACTGTTGTGGCTGTATTGGAAATAAACATTGAAAGGATTGCTGTAGAAATCATAAACCCTAAAATAATAAGGTCAATTTTAGTTCCCATTGCTGATATTATGTTTAAGGCAATTCGTTTATGCAAGTTCCACTTCTCTATAGCTATAGCAATTATAAATCCACCCAAATAAAGAAAAACCAAGTTGTGTCCATATTGAGATGTTGTTTCTGCAATTGAAAGAGATTCGGTTAAAGGGAACAAAACTATAGGTAATAAAGCTGTTACAGCAATATCTACTGATTCTAAAACCCACCAAATAGCCATCCATACTGCAGTGGCTAAAACGTTTTTTCCTTCAGGGCTTAAATCATAAATAGGTATAAATTGTATTAAAATAAAAGTAAGTGGTCCTAAAATAAGCCCAATACGTTCTTTTGTAAACATAATTAATCTGCTCTTGAAGTGTGATCGCTCAAAATTAACCAACCATTTTCAGTTTTCACCCATAATAAAGTAAAAAATCCATTAATTTCTTGATCTTCACAGTTTTTAAAATTTTTAAATATTTTGAAACATTTACTAGGAAAAAATAAATTAAACTTTCCTAATAATTGAGCCACATTTTCTGAAACACTAGATATTTTTTGAACTTTAAAAGTTAATTTTCCCATTCTTTCCTTAGTTGGGTATCGCCATTTATACCTATCTCTTACTGAAAGCCATCCAAAATGAGGTCCTGTTGAACTATTAAAGACAAGATTCTTAGATTTGATATAGCCTTTCATAAATTCCTCTATGTTTCCTTCATTCCATGCATTTTGCTGAGCTTTCAAAACACCAATGATAGATTTCTCATCATTATCTTTTAATATAGATTGAGCTAGGGACTTAAATGGAATTAATAAGGTAATTATAATTATTAATACAAATCTTATCATCTCAAAAATTGATTAACTTTCCAATTTACAATTAAAATGAAAAATCACTTTACAATTAAGTTATTTATATTTTTTTACTTAATCTTTTTTATTAAAGTTTTTTCTCAAAACATAACTGCTGATTACATTCTTGAAAAATCTTTATTGGCTCATGGTGGTGAAGAAAATTGGAAAAAAATAAATCAGATTAAATATCTTAAAACAACAATTAGCTATACTAAAACAGGAGATATTAAATCTAAAATAATACAAGAAATAACACACGAATTTTACCCTTTTTTAACAACAATTGTTTCAAATGGCAAAACTTTACGAACTAATGGAAATGGTATTGAAGTATTTCAAGATGGCAAAACCATAATTAATAATGAGGAGATAATTAAGGCTAAATCAGTATTGGATGCAGCTTTTTATGTTTTTTGGCAACCAATTAAATTAAAAGATACTCAAGCTATAATTAGTTATAATGGAAAGAAAAATTTGCCAAATAATAAGGAGGCTTATGTCATAAAAGTTGATTATAAAATGAGTAATGATAAATGGAAATTTTATTTTGACACGAAGTCTTTTCTTTTAATCGCTACTGAGGTTAATCATAATGATAGAATTAGTTTAATTTACACAACAGATTTTAACTACAAATCTGAACTTGTTTTTCACTTTAAAAGAGAAAGTTATAGAGTGAATAAAAATCAAACAAAAATGACTCTACTTGCAACCTACACTTATAATATTTTAAATATTGATTAATATTAATTTATTAACAGATAGATAATAGTTATTACAAACACTCCATTTGCTTAACATTATATTTTACATTTGAAAACATTTATAAATTGACTTTACAAGTAATGGAAATTATAAAAAATTTAATTATTGGGAGTGGACCAGCCGGATATACAGCAGCAATATATGCTGCAAGAGCTGATTTAAAACCAATTGTTTATACTGGCTTGGAACCAGGTGGACAACTTACCACAACTACTGATGTTGATAATTTTCCTGGATATCCAGATGGAGTAAACGGTCCTGAAATGATGCAAGAACTTCAAAAGCAGGCAGAAAGATTTGGTACTGATGTAAGAATTGGACATATAAATAAAGTTGAATTATCAAACAAAGTTGGAGGTATACATAAAGCTTGGGTCGATGATGGAACGGAATTAAAAGCCCAAACAATTATAATTAGTACTGGAGCTACTGCAAAATATCTAGGAATAGAAAGTGAACAACGTCTTATTGGAGGTGGTGTTTCTGCATGTGCTGTTTGTGATGGTTTTTTTTATAAAGGACAAGATGTAGCAATTGTTGGCGGAGGAGATACAGCCGCAGAGGAAGCAACATATTTGGCAAATATTTGTAATAAAGTTACAATGCTTGTAAGAAAAGGTGAAATGAGAGCCTCTAAAGC
>TARA_B100000686_G_scaffold331087_1_pt1 | contig 13111 bp, 13 predicted proteins | sample TARA_B100000686 | Tara Oceans TARA_B100000686 (sample SAMEA2622733) | marine metagenome | biome: marine biome (ENVO:00000447); feature: marine epipelagic mixed layer (ENVO:xxxxxxxxx); material: "saline water (ENVO:00002010), including plankton (ENVO:xxxxxxxx)" | depth 150 m
GAAGAAATATCACAATATCAATCAGATACAAAATGTGAAAAATGTAATGGTTATAGATTAAAAGATGAAGCTCTATGCGTTAAAATTAACGATTTGAACATCAGTCAAGTTACTGAAAAATCAATCATTGAAGCAAAAAATTGGTTTAAATCTTTGGGTGAAAAGTTAGATGCTACAAGAATCAAGATATCTCAGCACATATTAAAAGAAATTATCGAAAGATTAAATTTTTTACTAAATGTTGGATTAGATTATTTAACACTTTCGAGGGAATCTGGAACTTTATCTGGTGGAGAATCTCAGAGAATAAGATTAGCTTCACAAATAGGATCTGGATTAACAGGAGTTTTGTATGTTTTGGACGAACCATCAATAGGTTTGCATCAAAAAGATAATATTAAATTAATTGATGCTCTTAAAAGATTAAGAGATCTTGGAAATACAGTTATAGTTGTAGAACATGATACTGAAACTATGGAAAATTCAGATCATATTATTGATCTTGGGCCTGAGGCTGGCAATAAAGGTGGTGAAGTAGTTGCTGAAGGAACGTTTGATGAAATTAAAAAAAATGCTCATAGCATAACGGGCAGATATTTATCTAATAAAAGCTTTATTCCAATCCCTAAAAGTAGAAGGATGGCAAAAAATGGCAAATATTTGGAAGTTTTAAAAGCATCGGGTAATAATTTAAAAAATGTTAATTTAAAAATACCACTTGGTGCATTAACATGTGTCACGGGGGTATCAGGAAGTGGTAAATCTACTCTAATATTACAAACACTTTTTAACGCGTTAAATCTTTATTTAAACAATAACAAATCAAGAAAAATACCTCTACCCTTTAAAGGAATTAAAGGGACTGAGTTTATTGACAAAATAATAGATATCGACCAATCTCCTATTGGGCGAACACCAAGATCTAATCCAGCAACCTATACTGGTGCTTTTGGGCCAATTAGAGATTGGTTTACTAATTTGCCTGAATCAAAAAGCAGAGGATACAAGCCTGGAAGATTTTCTTTTAATGTAAAGGGTGGTAGATGCGAGGCTTGTGAAGGTGATGGAGTAATTACATATGAAATGCATTTTCTTCCCGATGTTTATATTACATGTGATGAGTGTAAAGGTACTAGATATAATAGAGAAACTTTAGAAATTAAATTTAAAGGTAATAATATTTCTGATGTTTTAAATATGACAGTTGATGAAGGGTGTGATTTTTTTGAAAACATAAACACTATAAGAGGGAAATTGCTTACTTTAAAGAAGGTAGGATTAGGTTATATTAAAATAGGTCAACAAGCTACAACTCTATCTGGTGGTGAAGCTCAAAGAATAAAACTTGCTAAAGAACTTTCAAGAAGGTCGACCGGTAGAACTGTTTATATTTTAGATGAACCAACTACAGGTTTGCATCAACATGATATAAAAAAATTATTGGAAATACTTCATACTTTTGCTGCGACAGGAAATACGGTGATTGTAATTGAGCACAACCTTGATGTAATCAAAACAGCTGATCATATAATAGATATAGGTCCAGACGGTGGTGTAAAAGGAGGTGAAATTATTGCTGAAGGTAAACCTGAAGATTTGGCGAAAATTGATGCAAGTTATACAGGTAAATTTTTAGCACCATTATTAATATCTAAATATAAAAAAATTGCCTAAATAGATATTTCATTGTATAATTAATGATGACAGGAATCCTGCAATCTTTATCTAAAACAATTCATTTTTCTTTAGCTTTAGCTGTAATATTATTTCTAGGGCTTTATTTTTTAAATGGTGGGTTCGATATTGATCGGCTTTTTTGGAGCTGGTTATTTAGATATATACATGTGACTGTAGGCATAATGTGGATAGGTCTATTGTGGTACTTTAACTTTGTGCAAATTCCCAACATGGCAAAAATACCTGATGAACAAAAGCCTGCTATTGGCAAAGTTATTGCACCAGCCGCACTATTTTGGTTTAGATGGGCTGCATTATTTACAATTTTATCAGGTTTAATTTTAGCCTACATTAATGGGTATGTTCATGATGCTATGACATTAGGTATAACAACTGGCGGGGGAAGAAGTACAGCTATTGGAATAGGAATGTGGTTAGGGTTAATTATGGCATTTAATGTTTGGTTTGTTATATGGCCTAACCAAAAAAGAGCTTTGGGTATTGTAGACGCAGATCCTGATACAAAAGCAAAATCAGCAAAAACTGCAATGCTTTTTTCAAGAACAAATACATTGCTTTCATTGCCGATGTTATTATCAATGGTAGCAGCTCAAAATTTATATTAATTTTTCTCTTCTTCTTTTTTTACAATAGTGAAGTGATTTACATTTAGCTTTATCAGAATAGGATTAGCAATGTATATAGAAGAGTAAGTTCCAATTATAACACCCATTATCATTGCAAAAGAAAATCCTCTTAAAATTTCACCACCAAGAAAAAAAATTGATAATAATGCAAAAAGTGTAGTTACAGATGTTAAAATGGTTCTAGATAAGGTCTCATTTATAGATTGATTTGTCAAATCATAGATATTCATTTCAATGTATTTTTTAAGATTGTCACGGACTCTATCAAAAATAACAACAGTATCGTTCATCGAGTATCCAATAATTGTTAGAACTGCAGCAACAATTGATAAATTAATTTCTAAAGACAAAAATGAAAAGACACCGAGCGTAATAATTACATCATGAAATAATGCAATTATAGCACCTAAGCTAAATTGCCATTCAAATCTAATCCAAATATATAATAACATTGCAGCTAAAGATAGTGAAATTGCAATAATGCCAGATTTTAAAAGTTCTGAACTAACCTTTGGTCCAACATTTTCTACTCTTCTAAAATTAATATCAGGAAAAGATTTTGAAACTTCAATTTTAAGATTATTTATAAATTCAGGATTATTTAAATTTTGTTTTTCAAATTTAATTATATAATCTTTGTCATTACCAAAATTTTTAATAGTTAAATTAGATAGATTTGATTTATTAAAAACATCTCTTACTTTAGAAACAGAATGATCGGATGATTCAAGTCTAACTTCAATTAATGTTCCGCCTTTGAAGTCTACACCATAATTTAAACCCTTAAAGAAAAGAAAAGTCAAAGATATAATGATTAATACAACTGAAAGAAAGCCAAAATGTTTATAGTATCTATTAAATTGAATAGTATTCATTTTATATCAACTTTGTTTTATCCTTATTTGCTTTCACATAAACCGAACTTAATAAACGAGCAATAAAGTATACTGAAAATAATGTTGTTAGTATTCCTATTCCTAATGTAACAGAAAAACCTTTCACAGGTCCCGATCCCATTAAAAATAATATTATTGCGGCAATCAATGTTGTTATGTTCGCATCAATAATGGCAGTTCTAGACTTAACGTATCCACTGTCAAAAGCTATTATTTGGTTATTTTCGCTTTTAATTTCTTCTTTTATTCTCTCAAAAATTAACACATTAGCATCAACTGCCATACCAACTGTTAAAATTATGCCAGCAATGCCTGGCAAAGTTAAAGTTGCTCCAAATAAAGTTAAAACACCAGTTAGTAGAAATAAATTAGTTACTAAAGCCAAGTTAGCTATCAATCCAAAAATTCTATATTTATACATCATAAACAAAACTACTAAGCTAAAACCAACTATAAGTGACAAAATTCCAGATTTTATAGAGTCTTTTCCTAAGTCTGGACCAACTGTTCTTTCCTCAATAATATTCATTGGTGCAGGCAATGCTCCTGATCTTAATAAAAGAGCTAGATCGGTCGCGCTTTGAAAAGTAAAATTACCGCTAATTTGCCCTGAACCTCCAACTATTGGCTCTCGAATTGAAGGTGCACTTATAATTTTTCCATCCAAAATTATTGCCAACTGCTTGCCTACATTTTCAGTTGTAGCTTTTCCAAATTTTTTAGCTCCTACCCTATCTAAAGTAAATGATACTATGGTATCATTATTTTGTGTATCCATTCTAGGTTTCGCATCAACAAGATTATCACCATTTAAAATTATTCTTTTGCTCACAGAGGCTTGATCAACACCGTTATCAAATTTTAATACTTCAGTTCCGAAACCATCATTTTCTTTAGAAGACACAAATTGAAATGTTAAATTTGCAGTTTTGCCCAATAAAGATTTAATTCTTGCAGGATCGTCTAAACCTGGAAGTTCAACTAAAATTCTATTGTTGCCTCTTTTTAAAATATTAGGTTCATTAGTGCCCGTTTCATCAACTCTTCTTCTTACTATTTCAACAGCTTGATCTAAAGATGAGGAATTTAATAAAACAATTCCATGATCAGATAAATAAATTGAAAAATTATTATCTTTATTATCAACAATGTACTGGTGGGTTTTAAATTTTTCAAAATATGGATTTAAATCACTATTTTTATCCAAAAGAACATTTCTTACTTTATCAATCGAAATAGGATCAACTTCAAAAAAAATTTTATTATTTTTTATATTATAATTTCGAGCAATAAAAGCTTTATCATTTAAAAATTTTTTTAAATCTATAAGCTTACTTTGTAATGTTTGAGAAATAATTGGTTGATTATCAATTTCTAATAATAAATAGGATCCACCCTGTAAATCTAATCCAAGATTTATTTTGTTTTTAAAAAAACTGTCATCAAATTTAAATAAATTAGAAAAAGATAAATATGTAAAAATTACAGTAATTAAAATAACAGTTATAATTTTGATTTTAGAAAAATATAACACTTATAATTAATTATTTTTTTACTTCTTGGCTATTGACTAAAGCCTGAATGCCTGTTGATTTAACAACTTCAACTTTTACATTGTCAGAAATAGTTACTTCAGCTTTTTCAGCATCAATAATTCTTTCAATTGTTCCTACTATTCCACCAGAAGTAATAACTTTGTCACCTCTTTTCAAATTATCAACCATTAATTTATGATCTTTAACTTTTTTTTGTTGAGGCCTTATTAAGAAAAAATAAAAAATTACGAATATTAATATTAACGGTATAAATTGTGCTATTCCTGAATCCATAAATCTCCTGATTAATGGAGACCTTTATACCAAATATTTGAATTTCTCAACTGCTAATTGGTGAAATTTTATCCAAATTATTCATATAAGGTCTTAGTACATCTGGAATAATTATGCTCCCATCTTCTTGTTGATAATTTTCCATTATAGCAATAAGCGTTCTTCCTATTGCCAGCCCACTGCCATTTAAAGTTCCTGTAAACACATTTTCATTTTTAGAATTTTTATACCTGGAGTTCATTCTTCTTGCTTGAAAAGTCCCACATGATGAGCAGCTTGAAATTTCTCTATATTTTTTCTCTGCGGGTAACCAAACCTCAATATCGTATGTTTTTTCGGCACTAAATCCCATATCTCCAGTGCATAAAATAACTTTCCTGTATGGAAGTTTTAACTTATCTAAGATCATAGTTGCACATTTAGTCATTCTTTCTAATTCATCTAAACAATTTGTATTTTCAACAATACTCACTAATTCAACTTTATAAAATTGGTGTTGTCGTATCATTCCCTTAGTGTCCTTGCCATAGCTGCCTGCTTCTTTTCTAAAGCAAGCAGTTGAAGCTACAAGTCTTAATGGTAATTCATTTAATTTTATAATTTGATTTTTAACAACGTTTGTAAGAATAACTTCAGCAGTAGGAATAAGAAATTTTCTATCATCATCTTTATCTAATTTAATTTCAAACTGATCATTTTCAAATTTAGGTAATTGACCTGTACCATACATAGTGTTTTCTGAAGCCATTAAGGGAGGTGATATTTCTTTGTACCCATTTACTGTTGTATGAATATCCAGCATAAAATTTGACAAAGCTCTTTCCATTAAAGCCAATTTGTCTTTAACAAATACAAATCTAGAGCCAGTAGTTTTTGTTGCCAAGTCAAAGTCTAACATTCCTAGTTTTTCACCAAGTTCATAATGAGATTTTTGAATAAAATTTTGATCTTTAATTTTTCCTTTAGATTCAATAATTTTATTTGATTGTTCATCATTTCCTTCAGGTACATCATCATGTGGAATATTTGGTACTGCAGAAAGTATATTTTCTAGTTTGGATTTTATCTTAATATGCTCATCCGATAATTCTTTAATTTTTAAAGAAATTTCTTTTGACTTTTGAAACATTTTTTCATCTTTAGATTTAGATATTTCTTTCTTTTCTTTTTCAAAATTTTCTTTTTCTTGAATGAGTTTTCTATTTGATTTATCTAAATCTAGAATGTTATCTACGCTAGTAGTATTATTTCTTTTTGAAATTTTTTTTTTAAAGATTTCAAAATTCTCTCTAATATATTTTAAATCATGCATTTTCTTCTTCTCTTTCTCGTTTTGAATTTCTTGATTCAATTATGCCGACAGACAATATAGATAATTCGTATAATAATAAAAGAGGTATTCCTAAACCAATTTGAGTAATTGGATCTGGAGGTGTAAGAATGGCAGCTGCAGCAAAAATAATTACAACCACATATTTTCTTCTTTCTTTTAAAAATTTTGCATCTATTAAGCCAATACGAGCCAATAAACTCAATACTATTGGTAACTGAAAGCTTAATCCAAAAGCAAAAATTAATTTCATTACTAATGATAAATACTCGTTAACTTTTGCTTCTAATTGAATCGGCAAGTTTGTGCTTAACCCTGTGCTTTCAAATGAAAGAAAGAATTTAATAGCAAGAGGCATGATTAAATAATAAACTAACATTCCTCCCAACAGAAACAATATTGGTGTTAAAACTAAATAAGGAACAATCGCTTTTTTCTCATGCTTATACAATCCAGGTGCAATAAATTTCCATACTTGAATAAGAATAAATGGACTTGTAGCAAAAAAAGCTGCAAAAAATGAAACTTTTAAATAAGTAAGAAATGTCTCCTGTAAAGCTGTAAAAATTAACCTTCTTTCTACACCATCGTCTTTAACTGCATTTGCATATGGGTCAACTAGAAAGCCATAAATATATTCTGAAAAAATGTAACAAACAATAAATAGAATTACTAAAAAAACTAATGAGTTAATAAGTCTTTGTCTTAGTTCTGTTAAATGACTTATAAAATTTGTTTCCTTATCAGACATCTTTTTTCTCACTTATGTCAGTTTTTTGACTAGTTTTATTTTCAGAAATATCATTAATATTTTTAGCTTCACTCTCTATTGAAGAAACTTCATTTTGAACACTTGAAACATATCTTTTAACTGACCCGATCCAGCTACCAACTTTCTTTAACATAATTGGAAAATCTTTGGGACCAACAACTATAATTGCTATTGAAATGACAATTAAAATTTCTAACCAGCCAATTTGTGGCATTGGAGTTAATTACTATCTTTAGAATCTTTGTTTTCTTCGGAAACGTCTTTTGGCTGACTATCTTCAATTGAATCTGAAGATGACATGCCTTTTTTAAAACTTTTTATACCTTTGGCTACATCCCCCATTAAACTAGATATTTTTCCTCTTCCGAATAAAAGGACTACTAAAATAACTACTATTGCAATTTGCCAAAAACCAATACTCATACGATATTTATATACTTAATATTTATTTATTTAAAGGATCTTTTTCGATATTTTCTTCTTCAGACAAAGTATCATGAAGCATTTCATCTATATTAGAGTAAATATCTTCATTTTTTTCATCTTGCTTTTCTTTATAAAATTTTCCAGTTCCAAAAATTGATTTTTCAATAGAAGATGCATCAATTAAGCCTGCTGCACCTAATTCGTCAATTGTCGGTAGATCAGAAAGTTTTTGAAGATTAAAATGACTTAAAAAATCATCTGTTGTTTCATACTGTATTGGTTTTCCTGGCACATCTTTTCTACCACCAGGCTTAACCCAGTTTAATTCCATTAAAATTTCTAATGTGTTAGTTCCAAATGCAACACCTCTTATATCTTCAATTTCTGCTCTAGTTACTGGCTGGTGATAAACAATAATGGAAAGAGTTTCAATGGCTGCCTTCGATAATTTTTTTTCTATAGTTTTTTGTTTTGACAATAAATTTGATAATTTATCTGAGGTTCTAAAAGACCATTTGTTTGATATACAAACCAAGTTAATACCTCTATTTGAATAGAAGCTTTGTAATTTTTCAAGGACTTTTTCTACATTTGTTTTTTTTGTAATTTTGCTTTCAATTGCATCAACATCAAGAGGAGTATTTGAGGCAAAAAGAATTGCTTCAATTTCTTTTTCTTGATCTGTTACCTTAAAATCTGGAAATTTAACTATATTATTTTTTTTTAATTTATTCATTATTCCGAATATATATATCACCAAAAGTTTTTTCTTGTTTTATTTTTATGTCACCTTCTTTGACTAGTTCTAGAGATCCAGCAAATATGCCTACATTTCCTGTTTTTTTCATTTTTTTGTTGTTTTTAAAAGCTGAAGGAATCAAATCATTAAGATTTTTCCATTCCTTTAGTTGACTTTGTAACTCTTTAATTCTTTTAATCCCTTCTTCCATTGTAAAAACAGGTAGTTTTGGAATATTTATTTTCTGGAAATCTTTTGTTGATATTATGATTGCATATGATTTTAGTACATCAAATAATTTTAAAGAGTACTGAGAAAAATTATTTGTTTGTATTTTAGTATTCATTCCTCTCATGAATATATCTTTTCCTAATCTTTTTCTTTTAAGCATTTGATCTGATAGTAGTCTAATTAATTCTAGTTTTTTTAGCTGTAATTTAAGTCTCTCTGCAATTTCAAGCGCTTTGAATCCTTCTTCATCATCTAAAGGAAGTAAAAGTTTAGATTTTAAATAAGTAAGCCAAGTGGCCATTAACAAATATTCTGAGGCTATTTCTAAATTCAAATTTTCAGTTCTTGAAATATAATCATTAAATTGATTTACAAGTTTTGTTATTGATATATCCTCTAGATTAACTTTCTGTGATTTTGCCAAATCTAATAGTAAATCTAAAGATCCTGAAAAATTATTAAGGTCTATTTGAAATTCTTGAGAATCAATATATGACATAATTAAATTTAACTCAAAAGTTTATAAAATTCAGATGTTTTTTTTATTATAAATTGATCAACCTTAGGTGCAATTGCGGCTAATTTATTCATTTCATAAAGATTAGCGTTACAATGCAATACCAAGTTGCATCCTGCTTCATAAGCTTTTTTAATATTTACATTTAATGAGTATTTCAAAGCTTTCATTGATATATCGTCTGAAATAATCAAATTTCTAAAACCAATATTATTTCTTATATATTTAATTCCCGATTTTGAATGAGTTATACAATTATTTTTATCTAAAGATTTAAAAACAATATGTGCCGTCATCGCAAATAATGCTTTTTTATTTTTAAATATATAAAAATCATTTTTTTCTAAAAATTTTAATTTATTATTTATATAAGGTAAACTCAAATGGCTATCTTTCCTAGCTAATCCATGACCTGGAATATGCTTCATCACCGTGCCTATTCTATTTTGATGAAATAAATTAATATTAATATTTCCAATCTTATTTATTATATTTTTATTATAGGAATAAGATCTATTACCGATGATTTTGTGGGAAAAATTTCTTCTTAAGTCTAAAACAGGGACTGTATTTATGTTCACTCCAATTAAATTTAAAACATAAGATATTTGATCAATGTAAACTTTATAATATAAATTAAATTTCTTAATATTTTTTTTGAATAAATTTCCAAAATATGTAGCTGTAAAAATAGAATTATCTACTATTTTATTCAATCTGCTTACACGCCCGCCTTCTTCGTCAATAAATATTGGATAATGAGGATCGTTAAATATTTTTTTTATAGAATAAGTAAGATTTTTTGCCTGATAAATATTTTTAATATTTCTTTGAAAAAGAATAATTCCCCAAGGTTTATTTTTTTTAATAAATTGATATTCTTTTTTAGATAACTTTGTACCTTTGATTCCACAAATGAATGATTTCCTTAATTTAATTTTCACTTTTTAATAATTCCCAAAAAGAATATTTTTTTTTACTTTCACTTTCATCATTATTCAAATATTTAATTACATCATCAGTATCATTATATATGGTTAAAAGTTTAGATTCGTAAATGCTTATATTTTTATCAATTGAACTTAAATTTTTAAATGTTTTTTTTATATTTGCATCGGAAATATAATATTTAACTGAAAAAAAAATGAATAAAATAATAATCAAAAAAAAAATAAAATATTTAATTTCTTTTACCATTACATTTTTTCTGGAGTCGATACTCCGATAATATTCATTCCAGATTTTATAACAATTGAGATTGCTTTTAAAAAAATTAATTTATCATCTGTAATTTCTTTCTGATCGCTAATAAATCTTTTTTTAGGATTATATTTCCCTAAATTCCAGTATGAGTGAAATAAAGATGCTAATTCATATAAATAAGTTGGGATTCTATGTGGTTCAAGTTTATTACTGGACACATCTACGCATTTGGGCCATTCAGACAATTTTTTTAAAATAATAATTTCTTCTTGAGAATACAGAAAATCAAATTTGTTAATTTTAATATCAGATTTTAAATCTTTCCCTAAGTGTCTAAAAACTGAAGCAATTCTTGCGTAGGAGTACTGAACATAATAAAGTGGATTTTCTTTAGATTTTTCAATTACATTATCAAAATCGAAATCTAACTCAACATCACTACTTCTATTCAACATAATAAATCTTATTGCATCTTTTCCAACTTCCCCTATCAAATCATCCAAAGTTATATAATTTCCTTTTCGTTTAGACATTTTGAAAGGTTTTTTATTTTTTATCAGTTTAACTAGTTGACTAACTTTACATATTAACTTTCCCTTTGAATTAGATAATGCATCAACTGAAGATGAAATTCTTTTTATATATCCAGCATGATCAGCTCCCAAAATATTAATTAAATAATCAAATTTCCTATCTAGTTTATTTTTATGATAAGCAACATCGCTAGCAAAATATGTCCAGGAGCCATCTGATTTTTGTAAAGCCCTATCTTTATCATCGCCAAAATCAGTTGACTTAAAAAGCAATTGCTCTCGTTCTACCCATTTATCATTATTCTCACCGGTAGGTGCTTTAATTTTGCCTTTATAAATAAATTTATTTTTTTGAAGATAATCAATAACTTTTTTAACTTCATGATTTAAAACTAATTTTTTTTCGCTAACAAAGCTATCGTGGTTAATGCCAAGACTATTAAGGTTCTTTTTAATTAATTTTAAAGCTTCTTCGATTGATAATATAGTTAATTCATCTGAAATATTTTCAAAATTTTTGAAATCAATTTTTTTATTTAAATTGATAATATTTTGAGCAAAACTAATCAAATAGTCTCCAGGATATAAATCTTCGTTATCAATAGGGAATGTTTCTTTAAATTTAATTTCTCTAATTCTAAAATAAACAGATTTTGCAAAATTTTTAACCTGGCTACCATAGTCATTCACATAATATTCTTTGGTAACTTTGTGTTTATTAAATAATAAAATATTGGCAATTACATCGCCTAAAATAGCCCCTCTACAATGACCCACATGTAAAGGACCTGTAGGATTGGCCGATACAAATTCAATTAAATAATTATTTTTTTTTTCTTTGTTGTTAATTCCAAAAGCTTTTGAATTTTTAATAATATCCTCAATAAAATTAGTCCAAAAAATTGGTTTGAATTTAATATTAATAAAACCAGGTTTAATTACTGATATGTTATCAACTAACTTATCACTTTTTTTAATATTCTCAGCCAAAGTATCTGCTAGATCTGTTGGAGATTTCTTATTTATTTTTGATAAAAACATTGCAACATTTGTTGATATGTCACTATTAAATTTTGATGGTGGTATTTCAGCATTAATTCCATCTAAATTATCTGGCAATATTAGATCACCATTTTTAGATAGATCTAAAATAATTTTCTTTATCTTGTATATGTATTGTTCAAAAATATTCATTTTAAATGATTGTAAAGATTAATTGCATATCGGTCTGTCATACCTGATATAAAATCTGATATTGCTCTGTATTTATCAGTGGTAAATTGATCTTTTGAAATAAACTTCTTAGGGTTTTGTTTTATCTTATTAAATAATGTTTTAATGATTAATTTACCTTTGTTATTTTTTGCTAGCACAATTTTATTATTATACATTTTAGTTTTTAAAAAATATCTTATTTCATTTTCCGAGTTTTTGATTTTATCAGAGAAATCAACCATTAGAAAACTTGCTTTATTGATATCATTTAATGACTTAATTTTGTAATAAGTTAAATTTTTTTTTGTGTTATATATTAAATCTTTTATCATTAAATCTATCGAGTCTCTTATAATTTGATAAGTAGCAATTTTATAATTTTGTTTATTAATTTTATTCTTATATTTTTTGTAAATATCTCTAAAGAAATTTATTTCAACTAATTCCTCTAGTTTAAATAAATTAGCATTTATCCCATCTTGGATATCATGATTATTATAAGCTATATCATCAGATATCGAAGAAATTTGAGCCTCCAACGATGGGTAGTAATTAAAATTAATCATATTTTTAAAATTTTTAATACAAATTAAATTATCAACTAAATCTAAATTACCAACTGGACCGTTATGCTTTAAAAGTCCCTCCAATGTTTCAATTGTAAGATTTAAACCATCAAACTTTAAATATTTATTTTCCAAAAACATAACAATTCTTAAAGTTTGCAAGTTATGATCAAAACCTCCATGGGCATTCATAGATTCGTTTAGAGATTCTTCGCCAGCATGTCCAAATGGAGTATGGCCCAAATCATGCGCGAGGCTTAAGGTTTCTGATAAATCTTCATTGAGATTAAGATATCTAGATATAGATCTTGCTATTTGCGCAACCTCCATCGAATGAGTAATTCGAGTTCGATAATGATCTCCTTCTGTATTAACAAATACCTGAGTCTTATGTTTTAATCTTCTGAAAGAAGCGCTATGAATAATGCGATCTCGGTCTCTTTGAAAAGGGGTCCTGTATTTTGATAAAGATTCTTTGAATATTCTTCCTTTGCTTTTAAATAGACCAATCTTTGAGTATTTTTTCATCC
>TARA_B100000686_G_scaffold308133_1_pt1 | contig 13091 bp, 9 predicted proteins | sample TARA_B100000686 | Tara Oceans TARA_B100000686 (sample SAMEA2622733) | marine metagenome | biome: marine biome (ENVO:00000447); feature: marine epipelagic mixed layer (ENVO:xxxxxxxxx); material: "saline water (ENVO:00002010), including plankton (ENVO:xxxxxxxx)" | depth 150 m
GCTTCGAAACCTGGGAGTACGCCTGGGCGTTGGTGCTTGGAACCGGCGCGGCCTCAAGGTATGCTCAAAAGATCGGACTTGGGAGGATCCATGCTCGTGCGTGTGCGCTGGCCGCTCAGATGCGTCGGCGTCTCTCCACACTGGACAGAGTCAAGGTTCTGGACCATGGTCGGGAGCTAGGGGCCATCGTCACAGCTTCCTTTGAAGGTCACGACCCAGCCAGCTTGGTTTATGAGCTTCGGCGTCGTGGAATCAATACGTCTTCGCAAACCCGCATAGATGCTGTAATCGACTACGACGAGAAGGGTGTGGATGGCTCGCTTCGGATCTCACCCCACTACTTCAATACTGAGGATGATCTCGATGCGCTCGAGGGTGCCCTGATGGAGATCGTTCGAGCGTGAGGGCACTCTGTATTTGGCTGATCGTGGCGCTCAACGGCTGCGCGTTACCTCTAGGTAGTGGGACAGACGCTTCAGCGATCCGGGGATTTTTTCAAACAGAACCGATCAGCCAGCTACATGTCGGTGTCTACGCAGTAGATCTCTCTTCTGGTCGGGAGCTTTTCTCGCACAATGAGGATAAAAAGTTCATCCCGGCGTCGAACCAAAAGATTCTAGTAACCGCGGCTGCGATGTCTCTTTTCGGTCCAGAGCATCGTTTTGAGACCCGTGTGGGGTTAATGGGTGAACCCCATGGCTCCTTTGTGGATGGGGATGTTGTGGTTTGTGGATCAGGAGACCCGACTTTGTCGGATCGTTATTGGACGTCTGGATCGGAGGCAATGCGCGCTATAGCAGATAGCCTGCATGATCGTGGAATCCGTCATGTTGGCGGGAGCTTGGTGGTCGACGTTGCCGCGTGGGACTCAGCTACAGTTGGCCCAACGTGGGAAGTTGAAGACTTGCGCTATGGTTACGCGTCTACGGGCGGTGCATTTGCCATAGACGAGGGAGAAATTGAGCTGGTCGTTTCCGCAGGCTCCACAGCGGGGGCGCCGGTCGCTGTGACTTGGTCGCCAGTTGGGACAACTGATTTTGTGCGCTCTGAACTCAGGACAGCTCCAGAGGGAAGCGGTGTCGGGGTTCGCGCCGATTATTTACCTGAGTCGCGGGCGGTGGTTCTGAGAGGTGAGGTGGAGACCGGGGTAGTAGACACAGTCTCGATCGCCATGCGGGATCCCGTGCGTCAGTCGGTGGCTGCCCTGTCCAGAGCGATTCATGAGGTCGGAGTCGAGCTGGAGGGTGGATGGCGCGTCCACTGGCCCTCTGGAGACAGGGCTCAAGCACCCAGCATGGCGGAAGAAGACGGACCCTGTTCGCGCGTGGAGCCAGTGTTCAGCATGAGGTCTCCTCCGATGTCTGAGATCGTGGCTGGTATATTGAAGCCTAGCCAGAACTGGATGACCGAGCAGGTAGTGAGGGCGCTGGGGCAGAGCTATGGAGCTGAAGGTTCTTGGGAAGAAGGCCTCGGGGTTGTCGAGACATTCCTAGTCGAGGAGGTTGGTGTTCGGCCCTCTGACCTCTATGCCCGAGACGGATCTGGCCTCTCTTTCTATAACTTGGTTACACCCCGTGCGATCGTGAGCATCCTCACCGCAATGCACAATTCACAGTCGGGGGATGCGTTTCGTGCCGCTATGCCGGCACCGGGAGAAGAGGGTTCGACGCTGGAGAGCCGGCTTGAGGGCTTGGAGGGCCGGGTCCGCGCGAAGACTGGAACGATTTCTAACGTGAACTCTCTCTCTGGCTACATAGTGCGAGGAACTGGTGAGGAGGTGGCCTTTTCGATTCTTTCAAATGGGTCTGGAATGCCCGCATCGCAGGTCCGGAGGGCAATCGATGAGATTGTGCGTACCTTAGCGCGGTGACTCACCTTCACAGGAGGACGCGGGCAAGATGAGCGACCTGGATCTACCGGAAAGCTTTTCGGACAGGGAAATCGTCCCTGCAGGCCAGGGTAGGGAAGAAGACCTGAGCTCGTCACCAGAAGAAGCAACCGTGACCTCTGGGGAATCAAAAGCGAGCATTGCGGGGACCAGATGGCAAGCCTTTTTGATGCTGACGGCGTTGTTTTCGCTCTCGATCTTTGCAAGTAGTCGCACGGGACTGCCAAGTCCCGTAGCGGCGAATGCCCCAGACTCTGTGTTCTCGTCTGCCCGTGCTATGACCACGCTAACAGGGATGGTGCGCCGTGCTCATCCGCCTGGCTCACCCGAGCATGCGTGGGTGAGGAGCTTTATCGTGGAGGAGATGCTCAAGCTCGGACTGGACCCACAGGTGCAGACAACGACTAGCGTACTTCAGGGTTTCGATGGCGCGCGCGCTGCTACAGTCCGAAACATTATCGCCAGGGTTCCCGGCACCTCGCCGACGGGGGCTGTTCTGATCACTGCGCACTATGACAGTCGCGAGATCGCGGTTGGTGCGGGAGACGATGGGTCTGGAGTGGTAGCTGCCCTAGAGTCCATACGAGCGGTTCGCACGGGGTTGCCTCTGCTAAATGACCTCATCGTGGTATTTACAGACGCCGAGGAAATCGGTCTGATGGGCGCGCGCGCTTTCGTCGCTGAACATGAGTGGATGCCGGATGTCGATATCGTGCTGTCGTTCGAAATGCGGGGTTCTGGTGGGCCTTCGATCATGTTCGAAACGGCGGATCAGAACGGGTGGATCATTCGCACCCTTAAGGAGTGGGACACTCACCCGTTTGCAAACTCAATGTCGTATGAGGTCTACCAGCGGATGCCTAATGGGACTGATTTCACCCCATTCATAGAGGCAGGCACACAGGGGCTGAACTTTGCCTCGATCGACAATGCTCATGTATACCATCAGGTCTTTGATACTCCTGAAAATCTCTCCGAAGCCACCTTGCAACATCATGGGATTCACGCCCTAGGTGCGCTGAAGTACTATGGGAACGCGGACCTCAGCGAAACGCTTGCCGAAAACGTTGTGTATTTCTCGCTGCCGGCGCTTGGGCTTGTGGTGTACGGAAGAGGCTGGGTTCTGCCAATTTCTGGTCTCATCATCGTCCTTTTGGCATTAGTGGTCGCTGTTGCGAGGAGGTGTGGAGCTTCATCCAAAAGATTGTTGGTGGGCTTTCTGGTGTCCTTGGTCGTTCTGGTCACCTCCTTTGGCTTCGGTCACGCTCTTATGCAGGTCTTGCCGGGACTGCATCCCGAATACGGGATGCTGCAAGGTTCGGTCTTCCATCAGGAGGGCTGGTATGTTCTCGCGCTTGGCTTCGCGGTTCTGTCCGTAACGGCCTTATTCGCCGCTTTTGTGGGGCGCTGGATTTCTATTGTGGAGCTCTCTCTGGGTTCCCTGCTGATTCCCGCCAGTCTTGCTATCGGCCTCAGTGTTGCAGCGCCCCTGGCTGCTATGAATTTTCAGTGGCCAGTGATCGCTTCCGCCTTTTCGGTGCTGATCTTGGCTGTGCGTGGAGGCCGTGAGCAGACCTCGGTAGGCTGGGTTCTAAGCCTGTTGCTCGCTGCTCCGGTTATCCTAATGCTCGAGCCGGTTATTGAATTGATCTGGCTTGCCCTGAGGCTAGAGATGGCTGGAGTTATAGGTTCGTTGATAGGCGTCATGGTTCTTCTATGCCTTCCAGCCCTGAATGCCTTACGAGAGCCGAACGCTTGGTGGTTCCCTCTCGCTGCTGGAACGCTCTCAGTGGCATCACTCGCCGTCGGGCTGGTCGGCGCTGAGTCGAGCAGGGCTCGGCCAGCACCAAGCACACTAGTTTACGCCTACGAGCATGGAACAGGTCAAGCCGTTTGGGCGACTTCGCCCGGCCCCGAGGATCGGCTGGGTTTCGCCTGGGCTAGATCGGCTGCACGGGCCTCGTTCGACGGCACCAAAGACTTGTCATCATTCGGTTACCGGTCTGGAATGGTTCCGGTCGCTTCGGCGCCGATCTATGAAGCCCTTCCGCCAGCAGCTTATGTGACTACTGACACAGTGGTGGATGCCTCTCGTCTCGTTGAGCTCCAGGTCCGCTCTAGGATAGGAGCTGAGGTGATGCGGTTCCACCTTGAAGAGGGAGTGGTGCTTGAGTCGATCAATGGCGTGCAATTAAGGGACCCTGAAGGGGCTTGGTGGGCGGAACACCGTGGAGAGCCAGAAGGTTTTGTAGCTCTTGGCTTGAAGATGCCTGCAGGCAAGCCAATCGATATGCACGTGATAGAGCACCTGCTCAGGCCTCAGGAAATTATCGGAGAGGAAAGATTTGAACGGCCTCAGCATCTCGCACCTAATGTGAATTGGATGAGCGATCGAGCGATGTTTCGGTTTTCGGTAGCGGCTTTTGCCGATCCGCAATATGCGATTGTCGAACTAGCGAACCCTCCAGAGGAGTTGTCAGAATTGCTTCTAGCCGAGGAAAAAGGGAGCAGGTCTCCATGACTTACCGGAAGGACCTCCTCTGGCTCTCGCTGGTGGCGTTGTTGGTTTCAGGAGGCTCTTGCTCGCCTCCTGTGGAAGAACCAGCGTCGTTTGCTGGTGGAGTTGCCTTTGATATACCGGACTGGTCCGGTCGTTGGTACAAGGGGAACACTCACGCTCACACGACGAACAGCGACGGGGACTCGTCGCCGGAATACGTGGCTCGTTGGTACAAAGAGAATGGATATGATTTTCTAGTTCTTTCCGACCACAACGTTTTCACGGACCCTAAAACATTGTCTTACATAGTTGATGACGAGTTTCTGCTAATTCCGGGCGAAGAGGTGACGTCGAGCTTTGAGTCAGCTGCTGTGCATGTTAACGGACTGAACATTCCTCACGTTATTGAGCCGAGAAGGTCCGAAACCCTTGTCGCTACAATTCAAGCCAATGTTGACGCGATTCGTGAAGTTGAGGGGGTACCGCACATAAATCACCCCAACTTCCTGTGGTCTATAGGAGCGCAAGAGTTGGCTCGGGTCGAGGATGACCGGCTTCTAGAGATATGGAATGGCCATCCGACGGTGCACAATGATGGAGGAAGTGGGTCACCTTCCGTGGAGGAGATCTGGGACGTTTTACTAACTGGAGGCAAGACTGTCTTCGGGATTGCGGTGGATGATGCGCATCATTTTCAAGGTGAGTTCAACGCTGACCGAGCTAACCCTGGCCGTGGCTGGATTTCAGTTCGAGCAGACACCCTAGATTCTAGTGAGCTCATGGCCAGCCTAGAGGCGGGACATTTCTACGCCAGCACTGGGGTTGAGCTAACTGAGATTGCGGTTCGGCCTCGAAGCCTAGAAATCCACATCGCTCAAGACCGTGATTTTGGCTACGAGACAACCTTTATCGGTGCATCGGGGGAGACGTTACTGCGGACGGAGGACAATCCGGCAGTCTTTCATTTGACCGAAGACGTCGGTTATGTGCGGGCACGAGTGCAGAATTCACGGTCGGACCTGGCTTGGGTCCAGCCGGTGTTTGTCATGCGACGCTGACCCGGAGGCAGGGTTCGAATTCTTTGTCTTAAGGAATGCGGGCTTCAGGACCTAGCCGGTGTGGGCTGCCTTCCTGTGATACTTTTTTTCAGTCCCGAGTAATGGAGATATGGAGAGTTTCTCCCTCCAGGCTCTGATCCCAGCTTAATCCCTTGAGCTCAGCTATCGCTGCCTGGAAGGCCCCCATCGCAGCCTCATGCTCCTCTAGGCTAGTACCGTATAGGTCATTCCCGCTGCTTTCAAACAAGGGCATGTAGGGTCTGTTGCATGAAGCCTCTACGTGGTCCTCTTCCGCAGTCGTTACTTCGCAAGCCAGGCCCGGGTACATAGACCAGTTTGCGTACATAGCGTTGAATAGGCTTATAGCGTTGAATTCCCCAGTCCAACTGCTGCCCACGATCTCGGAGAATGCCTGACCCACTTCAGCTGGAGTCGCTCCCGATTCTATGCGCTCGTCGAGATAAACTGCGAACATTACAGTCCAGTTCATCGCTGCTCTGTTCAGCAACTGAGTTTGTTCAAACTCAGGTAAAGAGTAGCCGCCGGTTCCCATGGGAGTCTCGATTGCAGTGTCTTGCCCCGTGTCGCTTGGGGCGCAACCAACCATTACGAGTGCGACGACAGTCGCGGAGACAAGCGATCTCATTTCGATCTCCTTGATGGAGCCAGCATTAGCGCTGACAGTTCCTGTAAAGCGTCAAAAAAAGAAACCTGACCCTAGTTTCTTTGCCGCTTGGAATGAATCTTGTGGTGCAGAGTGCATGGTTACTGTTACGTTCGTAACCACTAGAAAAGCAAGAACAGGTGCTCGGGATGTGCGGGATTCGGGCGCCTCTGCGTCTTCTTAGACGGATTCAGTTTTTAACGATTGTGGCGGGTACATACTCTGTCTTTCCACAGATATGTGTGACCGTTCTCACCGTGGGGGTAGCATTATGAAGACAATGATTCGGCGGAGCGCGCGATATGCCATGTTGGTTTTAGTGGTAGGAGTCGCAGCGTGCGATGAGGCTACGTCAATAGAGAGTTTGAAGGACGTTGTAGTGGTTGATGCGGCAATGTTGGCTGCTGATGCCACGATTGAGGAAGCAAGGATGTTTATGGATCCATTCCTCTTCAACTTCTCTCCTTCCTTGGCTGCGGATTCACCCGCCCGCTCTTCAACAGGGGCTGCTAGTCGCACGAGGAGTCGGACAAAGACGGTGACGTTTTTCGACTCGGATGGCGCAGAGCAAGACGCATATGATGCTCTATCTACCGAAGAGGTACACGTAGAGACGTCCTCGACCCAGCTCATAGAGCGTGAGCGCTTCAGAGCCGAAACTGAGCGGGCACGCAGCATGGTTGCCAGCGGGCTGGCAGGTGAGGAAGTGACGAGAACGTGGAATGGCACGTCCACCAGCCATACTAGCAAAAGCGGTGTTCTTGAGGACGGGAGTGAGCGCTCGCACACGATGGATGGAGCCGCGGTTTACAACGATGTCGTCGTCCCGATTCGTGGCACCGAGCCCCGGTACCCGTTGTCGGGCACGATAGAGCGCTCCATGGTGGCTGTTCGAATGAACTCGGACGGTACCACGACGAAAGAGGTCGACATCGTTATCACCTTTGACGGAACACAGTATGCGCAAGCAGTCGTAAACGGAGAACAGATCGAGATCGACCTTGCAGCTAGGGACCGGCGTAAGCCGTTCCGCAAGAAGAGGGGCGGATGATCTCCTGAAGAGAGCTAGTGATCTCCTTCAGAAGGGGGTGGCGGATCGGTGATCCGCCACCCCCTTCTTTTAACTCTACGGGGGTTTCTCACGGGATCAGCTGTCAGCTACTAAAACGTGCCCGTCCCGAGGAGTATTGTGTCCACATAGGCTGCTTTAATTGTTCGGGGATGTAGTATTGGCGGAAGCTTGAGTGTCTTCCTTGAGACGTCGAGATGTTTTTGGAGAAAAGGAAATGACTTACTGGCCGTGCGGTGCGAGAGTCTTGGCAATCGTGTTTCTGACGATTTGGGCGGGACCGGTGAGGGCCCAAGTTCTCACCGTCTCGGAGCCGCCTTCTTATCCAGACACAGCGCAGGCGTTGTCCGCCCGTGTGGAGATCATCCGGACCGAGTATGGAGTCCCACACATATACGCTGAAGACTGGAAGGCTTTCGGGTATGCGATGGGGTGGGTTCAGTCCGAGGATTATGGAGACCAAGTTGCCGTTGGTTTCGTCCGCAGCAGAGGGGAGTACGGACGCTATACAGGCCGAGATTCGATTGCGGGAGACTTTGCGGGACGAGAGGCTCATGCGCTCGCGGCGGCTAGGTACGAGTTGCTGGAGCCACGGGCTCGAGCAACGTATGATGGGTTTGCTGAAGGTGTAAACGAGTACGCCCGGCAGAACCCCGGGGAATTTCCAGCGTGGTTAGTTCCTGACTTCACAGGAGTAGATGCGCTCACGAATGATGTGTATACCTGGAGTCGAGCAGATGCAGCTGCATTTGTTAGAGCCCAGGCTGCCCGGGACCAGGAACGGGTAGGCTCGAGAGACCTGCCAGTGCCAGCCTATCCTAGCTCGTGGGGTCATGAAGAGGCTTTATTCTCTTCATTCGATCCCGTCACCGATGGATCGAATGCGTGGGCGCTCGACGGAACACGGACGGAATCGGGTGATGCGATCTTGTTACGAAATCCTCACCTATCGTGGGAAGCGGGGTACTACGAAGCGCACGTACAGATCAGCGACGAGGTGGAGTTCTATGGTGATTTCCGAATCGGCGGAGCATTCGGGATCATAGGGGGCTTTAATCAGCATCTTGGGTGGGCAACCACAAACAATTCACCCCGCTACTCTCAGGTCTACGCCCTAGAGCTGCATTCATCTAGAGACGGACATCTGGTTTTGGATAATGAAGCAGTTGCCCTCCGCGATTCGACGATTACGGTCGAATGGAGTGAGCCAGATGGAAGCATGGGTCAATCGTCTGAAACCATGAGCTGGAGCCCGTGGGGTCCGGTGGTACATCAGAACGACAAGTACGCTTATGTGTTGACCGATCCTCGAGACGGACAATACCAGAGAGGCGAACAGCTGGTGAGGATGATGATGGCGGGCTCCCTAGAGGAATGGCTTCAGGTGATGCGTATGCGTGCACACGCGAGCTCGAACTTCACCTATGCCGATGACCAGGGAAACATCGCGCTCTATTACAACGCGCGACTCCCACATCTCCCCCACGAGTCTACAGGGGACACCGCCGCGATTGCGCTCTCACGATCCGATATGTGGACCGAGATAGTCCCTTGGGAAAGCTTGCCTCTTTATGTGAATCCTCCGGGCGGTTACGTACAGCAAGCCAATGACACACCGGACTTTATCAACTTAAATGTGACCCTGGATCGCGACACGGTTGCGCAAAATCTACCGAAAGAAAGGCTCCGCTTTCGCAGCCAGCTTTCATTCGATTTGATTCATGGTGACTTCCAGCTAAGCATAGAGGATGTAGTAGAACTGAAGCACTCTCCGCGCATGCTAGCTGCTGAACGAATGCTCGACGACTTGTTGGCGGCGATTGATGCATCGGAGCCATCGCCTGCTCTTCAAAGCGCCCGGAGGATCCTTGGTTCTTGGGACCGGACGGCCTCCGCAACCAGTCGCGGCGGCGTCCTCTTTAAGGCTTGGTTTAACGCGTACATGCAAATCACCGACACAATGAGATATAGAGTCGAGTGGGACCGGCGAACTCCTGTGAGCACACCTGTTGGGGTGGGTAAACCCGGTAGGGCACTTACTGCGTTGAGGCTGGCTATGGAGGACCTCGAAGCGGAAGGGGTGGCCCCAGATTCCAGGTGGGGTGAGGTGCACCGAGTCGTACAAGGGGATGTTGATGAACCGTTGTCGGGGTGCGAAGGGGCGCTGGGTTGTTTTCGCACGTTGTCTTTCACGCCGCTACCGGGTGGCCGTCGGGCTGTAAACAGAGGAGACGGATGGGTCTTCGCGGTCGAGTTCGGGGAGAAGCCCCGAGGTTACTCAATTCTTGCTTATGGTCAGAGTCGGCTGGAGGATTCGCCATATCACGACGACCAAGCTGCGATGTTTGCCAGAGATGAAATGAAGCGCATCCTATGGAGTGAAGCGGAGATAGTGGCTGCTACGATTCGACGATACCGACCGGGTGCCCGATGAGGGGAGTTCGTTTTTTTAACAACGCTCTTTTAGAAGTCGTGGAAGAGGTTTGTCCATGAAAGTCGCGCTCTTCGCAACGTGTATTGGTGATCATTTTTTTGCGGATGCTTGTGCAGATTCTGTCAGGCTGCTCCGGCACGTTGGCGCGGAGGTGTCGTTTCCCGAGGGACAGACCTGTTGCGGGCAGCCCGCATATAATTCAGGTCACCGAAGTGAAGCCCAGCGTGTGATGGCGCACACGCTAGACGTGTTTTCCGGTGCCGATTACGTGGTGCTGCCTTCGGGCAGCTGCGCCGGCATGCTACGGGCGGTCTACCCCGGGCTAGCCGCATCAGACGCGCTTCGGGCAGCCTCGGAGGATATGTCAGCGCGGACTTATGAACTGTCACAGTTCTTGGTGGAGGTAGCCGGTGTGGACCGGCTAGGCGACGGCTTGGAAGGGCGTCGGATAGCTTACCATCATGGATGTCACGCTCTTAGAGAGCTGGGGGTCATGTCGGAGCCATTGAGTCTTCTGCGAGGGGCTGGCGCTGATGTAGTATCGTGGGCAGCCGACCGTGAGTGTTGTGGCTTTGGGGGGACCTTCTCGGGTAAACTTCCAGAGGTTTCGGCTGCGATGGCGGACCACAAGCTGGAAACGCTTCCAGCGGTGGACTCAGTAACATCTTCGGATGGCGGATGCTTGTTACAGCTCTCTGGGAGAGTCGAGCGGCGTGGCCTGGCTGTTCCGTTTCAGCATTTGGCGACCTTGTTGTGGCAAGGCGTGACAGGAAACGCAGGTAACGGGGTGGCAGTGTGAGCGATCGAGCACCTGAATATCGTCCAAGTGAGTATAGGGCTGCTTCCGCTCACATACTCTTAAACACTCCGGGCGTCCGTAGCTCGGTTGGTTCGGCGACACGGGACTTCGATGCCAAGCGAGCGAAGGCATATGAAGAGGTCGAATCAGATCTGTGGAGGGACTGGGCCAGCGCCGTAAAGGCCAACGTGCTGAGCAGGTTGGACGAGTATCTCGTTCAGGCAGAGGAGAGCCTTCGCGCCAACGGTACGAAGGTGCATTGGGCATCGTCGGCTGATGATGTTCATCAAGTGCTCCGCAGTATTGTTGAAGAAAATGGCGTTCAGACTGTCGTTAAAAGCAAGAGCATGCTCAGCGAGGAGCTTGAGGTGAACCATCACCTCGAGACGCTTGGTGTTCGATCGATCGAGACCGATTTGGGAGAGTACATCATCCAGCTGCTCGATGAACCGCCCAGTCATATCGTGGGTCCCGCAATTCACAAGAGCCTCGAAGACTGTCGAGTCCTATTTCACGAACAGCTCGGAACACCTGTCGATGCAGACCCGGACGAACTGGCTTCCGCAGCGCGCAATGCTTTGCGGGAGGATTTCCTCTCGGCAGACCTAGGTATCTCGGGAGGGAATTTCCTCGCAGCAGATACGGGGACCGTCGCTCTCATCGAGAACGAGGGAAACATAAGACTTACAACTTCAGTCCCACGAATTCACGTAGCCTTGGTGGGGATCGAGAAAGTCGTACCCCGTCTAGTAGATCTAGCAGGGTTTCTGCAGTTGACCTCAAGGGCGGCTACGGGTCAGCCGATTGGGCTCTTCGTATCGCTCATCCAAGGGCCTCGAAAAAGCGAAGAGCCCGACGGGCCAGAAGAAGTGCATGTCGTATTCGTAGATAACGGACGGTCCGCGCTGTATGAGGACGACGCAGCGTCTGAAGCGCTTGGCTGTGTGCGGTGCGGAGCGTGTTTGAATATCTGTCCTGTCTATCGACAGACCGGTGGCCACGCTTATGGCTGGACCTACCCGGGCCCTATAGGTGCGATCATCTCCCCTGGCCTGCTCGGCCTGGATAAAGCAATGCCCCTCCCGCATGCGTCCAGCCTCTGCGGGGCATGTGAAGATGTCTGCCCCGTGCGCATTCCGATTCCGGAGCTGCTCGTGCACTGGAGGGAGAAGGCTGTTTCGGAGGGTCAGATCTCGAAAGGGGAGCGCTTCGGGATGAGGATGTATGCGGATATCGCTGAGCGGCCTCTGGGGTATTCCATGGCGGCGAGCGCCTTGCGCCGAGTCCCATGGAGAGCCGCAGGTACGGCCCTCCCAGTTTTGAATGGTTGGTTACAGGAGCGTGAGATCCCAGAGCCGAGCTCGAAGTCATTTAGGAAGCTTTGGCGAGAGGGGATAGAATGAGTGCACGCGAAGCGATCCTCGACGCGCTGCGTCGAGCTCGGGAGCAGAGGGAGGCCGTCGAGCACCCCGGGCACTTTGGTGGGTGGCGGCCGGATCCGTCGCCGCCGGCCCTGGATGGTTTTGCTTCGATGTTTACTCAGGCGGGTGGCGAGGTTGTTCACTTTGCAACCGTCGCACAGCGCAAAGAATGGCTACGAGTGTTTCTCTTGGATTATGACAGTATATCGATGGGTGCTGGAGTCCCTAGTGACCTGGAAGGGCTTGGTGGGCCACCGAGGGTAGCGCTTGGGAAGGAGCATACCGCATCTGTCGGTATCAGCCGGGCTCGCGCGGCAGTTGCAGAGACGGGCTCGCTGTTAATGGACGCCAGAGATGGTCGTCGAGCGCAGCTTCTTCCACCGGTCCTTGTCGTTCTTGTGGAAGCGGACTCGGTATACTCAGCCTTAGCAGACGCCTTGGAGGCCGTTGGTCCTGATATGTCGGCAGCGCTCGGAATGCACTCCGGACCATCTAAGTCGGCCGACATAGGCCAGGTGATGGTTAAGGGCGTTCATGGGCCGGGCCGTGTAATCGCGCTGGTGGCCTAAGAGGCAGACTGCAAGTACCGTCAGTGTTATTAAGAAACCTCTTTATCAACTCAGGTGATGTCGTGGGCGATTCAAGTCCGACCCAACTTAGACGTGTCCTGCGAGTGCGAGATGGGCTTGCGGTCACAGTAGGTATCGTCATTGGCGCTGGGATCCTTGGAACCCCAGGGCTCATCGCCGGCTACCTGCGCGATCCGTTCGTCATCCTTGGAATGTGGTTCTTTGGTGGCGTGATGGCTGGACTGAGCACACTCATGCTAGCGGAAATGGCCGCGGCTCTGCCGGAAGCCGGCGGCAAGTATGTGTATGCCCGACATGCATGGGGTGACACAATGGGATTCGTCGCTGGTTGGTCCGAGATCTTCGTGACGCGGGGCTTCAGTGGAGCGTCGAAGGCTGTTCTGATCTCGGGATATCTTTTCATGCTAGTTCACGGGACGACGGAAGTGCCCGCAACAGTCTTCTTTGTCCTCGAAGGCCCCTCCTGGCTCGGGGACATCGAGTTGTCGTGGGTGGGGGTCGTCGCACTCGCGGTAGTGCTGGCTTACTTCGTCCTGCACACTCGAGGGCTGAAGGCCAGTACGACTTTTCAGAACGTCACGACGGCGATCAAGGTGGTGATCGTCCTGGCAATCGCGGCCGTTGGTATCGTCGGGGGAACGGCGTCATCCGGGGTGGACAGTACGCCG
>TARA_B100000686_G_scaffold41330_1_pt1 | contig 13085 bp, 11 predicted proteins | sample TARA_B100000686 | Tara Oceans TARA_B100000686 (sample SAMEA2622733) | marine metagenome | biome: marine biome (ENVO:00000447); feature: marine epipelagic mixed layer (ENVO:xxxxxxxxx); material: "saline water (ENVO:00002010), including plankton (ENVO:xxxxxxxx)" | depth 150 m
GAGGGCCATATGCTAGCGAGGACTGTTCCACTACTTGTCATATCTTTATTTGCACTCCTGACATTTGGCTGTTCGAGTGAGACAGGTACCGCAGATTCTAAAAATGCCACTTTAGAAAAAATCACCAATGAGAGTGGAATATATTCCATTGAAGATTTTATAAATACAGGATTTAAAGTCGTCAAAGAATATGATGTTTCTGAACTGAAAGATTCCACTGGAGCCTGGTTTGGATTTTGGAAAAATGATTCCACTAAATCTATCGTTCTGGATTATGAAATAAGAACCTATCCTTCCCAACAATTAGCCTTAGATAAAGGAGTGAAATATGTTGAGGAAGTAATAGGTGAAGATGCGATATTAGGTAAATCACTTTCATCCTGGGGAGAGGGAATTCAAGATAGAAGAACGAGAAGCGGAAGAGGCATGAGCGGAAGTGAATCTAACACCGTAAGAGCAAAGTATCTGGACTATATAGTATTTGGAAACACTATGATTTTATGTGAAGGTTTGGACTTAGCTGATGCTAGGCAAAATTGTGCTGCTTTAGTTAATGCTTTGGATAAATAATTTCAGCACCATAGCAACCACTGACTGACTTATCATCATTCTGTGTATCTAATCGAGTAGTGACTCAAAAGCAGTAAACACACAGCTAACTTTGTTCGTACGATAAGAAATTATCGATTAATTCGGTACATCTGATCAAAGCCTCTTCAGAATCAAGTCCATCGCATAGAATCACCATATTCCCAAGTATCATCCAGTCGGGATAAGTTGGACCAACAGAGCCCAAAGGATTGGCATGCCATCTGTCCTTCACACCCTCGCTCCAAGTCTGTTTTTTTTTGAAGATCCGGTATCCCGAATTTTCTCCGCTGGAAAACAGGGGCTGTGTTGTATCTCGATTAGCTTCAAACTCTGCCCCACTTGATTCAATAGCAATAGACTTGCCGCTCGAAACAGCAAGATCATGGGATGCATAAAAACGTATCTCATAATCGTGCCGGTCATAAGGATCCAGACCCCAGAAGCCTTTCCATGCATCGAGACCGTCAGGTAAACCTTCAACGTCATAGTGCTTGGAAGTTTTAAAACCAAAGGCTTTCAAATCTTCGATCGTGTAATTATCTGGAGCGGTCCTGATTTGCACAGACCCATCAGTTTGGGATCCATTTCCACACCCCATTAATGCAAATAGCAGTACCAGAGTTAACGCAATGATGAAATTAATTGGTAGCTTCAACATGCCGAAACCATAGCACTATCTCAAAACCCTGATATCCCCATACCGATTCGTATTAATCCCATGATTATGTGAACGGCCCATTGTCCGCATATGAGGGGGACAGTATCTAGGCACCTTTAATCGAATCAGACCGACTACTAAAATCCTTTATAAAGCTTACTTTTTTCAAGATCTAGAACCTCGTAATCCAGACCGGAATTCTTTGCAGTTGTTATACCTTCTTGTGTGACAAGCAGAGTCCCATCCTTTGAATGTATTTCTTCATTCATAAGAACAGGATCGCCAGAAACATAAGTCGCTATGGCCTTGCCCTGATCAGGATCAATGATTGTAACGTCGGCATCTGCACCCTCACTAAAGTGACCCTTGTTGATCAAGCCGAACATTCTGGACGGATTCCATGAGAGCTTCATCGCCATTTCAACAGGCGAAAGTGCACCAAACCTGACCAAGGCCATTGTTGATTCGATATTTATGTTTCTAGGATGAGAACCTCCATCTGACGCGACGGCATCAACTACAAAATCTCCATCTGAATCTTTTGTAGTGGTAAGCAACATCGCTGATTGAGGCAAATTCACCGGAAAACTTAATGAGCAGTCAGTGTGCAATTCGTCAAATATTGCCAGGGCCTCATCGCCACCAACACGCTGAACACTCTCATTTTTTTCAGTAAGAACGGTCGCATAACCGTCTCTGATTGCTTGCCTGATACCATCGGCAGTTGTCGGATAGTCACGTAATTTCAAACAATTCTGACAGACATTAGCTAGAACGTTTCCGTCGGAATCACAAAGACCAGATGTCCCATTAGGTACTGCCTGATGTACCTCTGAGTTAAGCTGTCCTTTCATTGACGTGAGTATTGAAATCGCTTCCTGCACCTCCTCTAAAGGATCCAGGATTGAGCCACGCGTATATGCATTAATGTGTGCTACGTGTAGTCGACCTTTTCCGACAAGCTCCGGAACTTCTCTAAGTCCATCTAGCCTACTCCCAGCTGTTTTAGTGCCCACATGGAAACCAACATATGCTTTCTGCTTGTTGCACTCGGCAATAATGTTTGCTGTAACTTCCGGAGTAAATGGGTCATAACCTCCAATAATTTTTATTCCGATGGCACCTCTTCGGAGCGCGTCAGAGACTATCCCCTCAACCTCAACAGGTGGAGGATCATCATTTGGAATGGTTTCGCCAGGGCGCATAACGAACAAACCACCCATGTTTAAACCCGCTCCTAGGCGTTTCATGCCATCAATTAATTGCTCGGGCGTAGACCCAAAATCTATACCCGTGGTTACGCCAGCCATAGCCAGCATGCGATGCCCTACGGCTGGATCCCATGTAGTCCGGCGCCCACCGACATGAACATGCCCATCGATCATTCCCGGCATCACCCATTGCCCTTTTACATCACTTACAGACTTTGCTAACGCGTGATCTATTTCTGGTTCAACGCTAGCAATACGACCGTCTGTAATAGCAATATCTGCAATCTCATGGCGATTATTTGCAGGATCAAGAACTGTCCCGCCAGTTATTAGCAAGTCATAAGTTGACATCATTTGAATCCGACTATGATTTATGGTTGTAACGATAGTTGTTTGGCATCAAGAGCATACATTTTTCGCCAAGTCATCGCACATGTGAATGCCTATTTGTCATCTAAATCCAAAATGGGCGTTTATATGGTCGTATTGAAACAACACTACAGTTCGATAGCTGGATTGCCGTTGTTCTATGATGAGTCAAATTTAATCCCGGTAATCTCTTCGTAAATTTGATCGCCAAGCCCTTGAAGAAACTCTAAATGCTCTTCCTTACCTTTTTGAGGTGTGTAATTAAAAATATCTCTTCCAGTAGATTCATAAAATTCAATACCAGCTTTTGAATCCATTAACCTTTCAAAATGTAACCGGTAATAATATTCTTCTTTTCCTACTCTTCCTAATCGGTAATCGGTATTAATTCTTCCCAGCAATATGTAGTAGAAATTCTCTAGAGCAGATACCTCTTCAGACGTTAAAGAATTAAATCCTTGATGTCTTTTATCGTATATTTTTCTAAAATCATCATTTTTAATTACAAGATAAATTTCATCTATCATCATTTGCCAAGATCTTAGTGATAAATCTCTTTCAGCATCCTGATGAGAAATATCCAGATTCTTTTTTTGAAGTCTTAGTTGCCAAAGTAAAGCCAAGGCAACGATCAGAGTTGCAGTACCTGTAATAATCTGGGCAATTTCACTTATGACCATTCCAACATCCTACGAAATATAATGCGGAGATTATTTAATCTCAGCAATATGGCACACCCCTCGTGATTTGCCTTAAACGCAATCACTTTCTTTAACTTAGGGTTAGGGCCTAACTGGTAGCCCTGAATATTACCGGCTAAATTTCTTCTAGAACTGTCACGTCAACTGGTTGAATAACCCCTATATCCTCCATGTGTTTATGGAAATCAGGATCACTAAAAAATTCTTTAAACACCTCATGTGAAGGTATTTTCCCTATGGCGTACACCGTGTTGGTTGAATCCGATTTTTTATATGCTTTAGCAGTAATACCCGCCGCGGCCCGGGTACTCTCATGCGCTTCGAAGCCTTGTTTGAAAGTGTCCCAGTCTTTAATGTCGTGTGAGACTATTACTGTTATTGCCATACTGCCTCCTGAACCCAGTGAAATTATCCCCCAACGGTAATCGAAAGAAGTATTCAGCGGCATGCAATCTAGAAACTACAAACGGATATAAATATAAGTACCTGATATTTTTGTCTGTGAGATTTGCAAGAAAACGCAACTGCTTGCACGTAACTCTTGGTGCAGACGAAGAAACTGAATGCCTTATTTCTGCATGCAAAGAGTGCGTGCACATTTTGGAATAAATGGTTATTCATTTTGAAGTTCGCCACGCTGATAGCCCAACTAAAATAAAGTCTCATATCAGATTTAGGATCAAATTTTGTATAACTTGAATGGCAAGGTAGCAATAGTAACCGGTGGTGCATTAGGTATCGGTGGTGCAGCTGCCCGTAAACTCGCATCATATGGTGTAAAGGTATTTATTGCCGATATTGCTGACTCGGAAGCTAAAAAGAATGTTGAAAACATAGAAAAAAATGGAGGTGTAGCAACTTCCAGTCATGTCGACGTAGCTAAAGGAAAAGACATTTCAAGAATGATAAATGAAGCTGTTGAACGCTATGACAGACTGGATATCCTCGTACAAAATGCGGGAGGTGGCTTGGTCTCGAAAGCTATTCACGGCAGTGCTTTGGAAGTCGACGAGGCCCAATGGGATCTTGGCATTAATGTTTATCTAAAGGCTCTTTATCTGGGGGCAAAATATGCAATACCTCATTTGAAATCAGGTGATGGGGGGATAATCGTCAACATAGCTTCGATACATGGAATTCTTCAGGAACCAGGAAGATTTGTCTATGAATCGGCTAAAACTGGTGTGATCGGCATGACCAGACAATTGGCGACAGAATTCGGACCTGACGGTATAAGAGTTAATGCCATTGCCCCAGGACATATACTCGTCGAACGCTCCGCTCAAGCATGGAAGAAAAATCCTACTGGGCACAAGTTTGTCTCGAATCAGTATCCGATAGGACGAACCGGCACCCCTGACGACATAGCTAACGGAATAGCTTTTTTGTGCTCAGATGAGTCGTCTTTCATAACAGGCCACACACTAACGATTGATGGCGGCCTTACTGTCCAGCTACAGGAAAAATTCGGAGTCAAACAGGCACAGTACATCATTGATAACCCTGACACGAATCTCTCGGATTGAGATTGGTGGGCGGTGGAGTGCTCAAAGCTCCTATCGAGTGCTTGTAAGTCTAATAATTCCTTACCATTTTGGTATTGATTGTTGCGTGACATTTCATACACTATTCAATAACTACATACACATATAAATTAAAAAATTCGTTCGTAGAAATTAATTAATGCGTGTATACAAAGGATGTTAGTTAGTGATTAAAGTTATTCCCGGTGAATTTTCATTTAATGAAACAGATAAATCGACGGATTTAGTCTTCTCGAATAATGAAACAGGAAAGAAATTCAATCTTAATTTTCCCTTGGAAACAGCTCAAAAAATTGAATTAGAAATAAGAGGCTTGTCTTCCGATAGATGTGGAGAGCATCATATAGTCACTGCAGTTGCTTGCGCCTCTGGAATGCGCATTGCTAGCCTCATCCTTTCGATGGTCAAGGAGGGATGGATCGCAGCCAGGCTCCGGCTTGAACCTCAAATCGGTTCAGAGTTTCACGCCTCTTCAAATCCGACTTATGTTTCTACTGACGTTGGTGCAGCGATCGCGCTCGCTATTCATATATCTCTTCCAATTTTCATAGATGAGAATTGTACTGAAATCGAATCAGCTCACCGTCATAATCATCACGATAATAGAGCTACAAACGCGTCTGACAGTGGCGAAGAATCTCTTGAGGTGCCCGAAATATTTCGTAAAGCGATTGATGAGATTGATGGCAAGTTAGATAGTCGATAAACGTCTCACGTCGTCTCAGGGAGTTTAAATACGTCCTTAGTTGCAACGTTGAAAATCTGATTAATCAAAATTTTCCGGATTGGAATTTTTGATTATGGAAACCTAGTATATCTATTCAAGTGATCTCAGTTCACTAGATCTCCAGTAAGCAAGACCTGCTAGCGAAGACCAACCGATCGCAGAAATATATAAAGCAAGTGCAGGGCTTAAGAGATCAGCAATTGTTCCTCCGAGCACTAATCCAAATCCCATCATCATGAGGGATGACATTGCTAGTCCCATTACCCTGCCACGCATTTCGTCAGCAACTGCCGTTTGCAAGAGGGCGAATACAGATGTCATCCATATACCACCCGCTGCGCCGGACACAAATATGGCAATCAACGAAATAGAATAATTTGTTGAAGCTGCAAATACAGAATGCCCTACAGCCATTACGAAAACTGACAAAATCGACATAAGACCTTTTTTGGGCATTCCGCCAAGGATAAAAACTGCTAGTGCTGCAACCAGAGCTCCTGCCCCCCATGCAGCGGATATGAACCCAAAACCACGTGCACCAACTTCCAAGATGTCACGAGCGTAGATTGGCAATACTGGCTGCAAAATCCCCCAAAAAATCACTCCCATAGTCATTATCAGTAGCCATCGGATCTGGCTAGTGTCCCAGGAATATCTCATCCCTTGCGACATCTGCTCGAATCCTGATTGCCAACCACCTTGAATGTTGGGCATTTTTTTGGTTTTTACGCCAATGAAACCTAACGAACCGACAGTGTATATTGCGGCTATCAGCCAAAAAACCGAAGCGTTTCCATATGTCGCTACCAGAATGCCTCCAATCGCTGGTCCAATCATGTTCCCTAGATTGCTTACGGTTGTATTCAATGATTGAGCTGCAACCATTCTCTCTCGTCCAACAACATCCATAACGATTGTTTGACTAGCTGGGTTACTCAACGCGAATGCTATTCCGATCAGAACTCCGGTAACCATTAAATGCCACCACTCTATAGTTCCAGAGCCGACAAGGAATGCTACAAAGTAAGACATTATTGCAACGACCAATCGACCATATAAAGCTACCAAGCGTCGATCGTACCTGTCAGCGATCACTCCCCCTATAGGACTCAAAACTAACAGTGCCATAGCTGGCATAGCGTTCACTAAGCCCACTAGAAACGATGAATCTGTTAGTTCAAGAACTAACCAAGACTGTCCCATATTGCGGACCTGAAATCCCATGAAGGCAGCGGCATTTGCAATTAGTAGGAACGGGAATCCTTGGATTGCAAAAATTTCCAATGATGCTTTTATAGATGAGGACTTTGGTTTATTTTCTGTGTTAGATGTAGATTCGATTTTGTCAATCCAATTCGCTGATAACAGTCTCTAAACAGTGAATGAATTCGGGGCTTTCGTTCATGCACGGTACCCACGTGAATGTTTGGCCTCCAGCGTCCATGAAGGTTTTCCTTCCACGAATATTAATTTCTTCTAATGTTTCCAAGCAGTCAGCTACAAATGAAGGACACACCACTGCAACGTCGGTTATGCCTTGATCCGGCAGTTTTTCAAGAACTTTATCGGTATAAGGTCGGAGCCATTTAGGGTCGATGATAGTGACTCGTGATTGAAACGTAATTGACCAATCTTCTGATTCCATACCCAATTCTTCTACGACTTTCTCAGTCGCAGTGAACACGTTTGAGCGATAGCAGAGATTCGAAGCCTCACAATCTATAGCGCAACAATCAGGTGAACTTAAACAATGTGATCCTGTTGGGTCAGGCTTTCTAACATGACGCTCAGGGATGCCGTGATAACTGAACAACAGCTTCTGGGGTTTGGTTGGGAGTCCGCGCTCAATCGATCGGGCGAGTGCATGGATGTACGAAGGGTGGTCAAAGAATGGTTTTACGTAGTTCACGTGTAGTTCGGGATATAAGTCCTTCGTAATTTCAGCTATGGCATTTTCAGTTGTAGTGGTCGTTGACATGGCGTTGTGAGGATACAACGGAACCACGGTCGTGTTTGTGATGCCATCCTTCTTCAGTCGAGTGATCGCTCCACGTAGAGATGGTTCTTGATAGCGCATAGCTACATCGACTCGCCAACCGGTTTGTTTTGACAGCGCGTCAGCGATTTTTTCAGTATTCAGGAGCAGCGGCGAGCCATCGTCAGTCCAAATAAGTTCATACGCTTCTTTGGTTTTTTTAGGTCTGAACGGGAGGATGAAACATCGGAGTATGACTTGCTGAACCAGCTTCGGGAGATCAATTACGAGATCATCCGAGAGAAATTCCTTGAGATATGTATGCACATCTTTTACATCTAGAGATTTTGGCGACCCCAAATTTACAAGAAGCACATGTTCGATTTTATCCATGGAATGTTCAGTTAGCTCCGCTTGTCTGTTGTTCAGTGTTATTAAGTGGCACAGGTCGACTAATTAGGAACCTGCATATGACTATGTCTCCTAGCGCAAAGGCGATATCTGCATAAATCGGAAATACATTCGCAACAACGATGAACCGCAGTGCCAGAACTATGTATTTGTGTCTTACAACGTGCTGACCAACCTGCTTACACATGTTCTATCTTCTAATTGTGAACAACTACTCACAAAAAACCAGCACGCTACAACATTATTTAGATGAAAATTATCGGCTCACCACAATAGCCGCAATAATGGGGCCCTTTGGATACGGTATCTTCATAACGGCATTAGTCAGACCGCATACATCATCCGTGCACGAAGCGGAGCAGTATAACCTGAGAAGCATCTTCCCAATCAGCCAAGCTATTGCCACAACAATCGATGTAACGACGAAACGGATGAGGTTTTTCATACTGGTGATTATCTGTTTATATGATCGTATTGGTGTCACTTTGATCTAACTTAGCGAAAAGTCCTTGCATTTCTGCAACGACTTCTCCAGTTTGAATTGAAATGGGAGAACTCGATTATCAATCAGTGATATTTGTATTCACGTTTTTGATCGTTACTATTTAGTTAAACCAGATATATCAAGAATAGATATCGTTAATGTATTTTGATCTTCGCCTATGGGCATTGACACGCGGATTTAGGCTAAGAATTGCCTTCGCCGTGTTATATGGAATTCTCACCGCTGCTGCAGGTATTGCCCGTTTGGTGCTATTGGGTGTTCTCCTGGGAGAGATTCTTAAAGGAGAACGGTTAGAAGATCTTTCAATGTTAATTTTGGGTGCAGGGGGGATGGTATTACTTAGAGCGATTCTCCAATACCACAAAGAGATGATCGCCCATCGGACTGCAGCTTCCATACAGCTATCTATCCGTGAAACATTGCAACATCAGGTTATCGCCCTCGGTCCGGCATATTTTGCACAGCAACGCACGGGTGATGCGATGCTTTCGATTGTTGACGGAGTCGAACAGCTGGAGACCTTTTTCGGCCAATACCTGCCTCAGCTTTTCACAGCGATTTTGACGCCGATAGGTATCTTCTTTTATCTGATGTATCTAGATCTGCCGATGGCACTGATAGCTTTAGGATTTTCGATATTGACGATATTTGCCCCTGCCGCTTTTCACCGTTGGAATAAGAACGCTTCTATATACAGACGAGAAGCATACGGCGATTTCGCAGCCGAGTTTCTAGATGCTGTTCAAGGATTATTCACCTTGAAATCTTTTGGGCAGAGTAATGCTAAGGCAAATGTTCTTGCAGAAAAGGCACATGAGGTTTTCAAGTCAACTATGTGGGTGCTAGCAAGCAATGCAGGATCATTAGGTGTAACCATTGCGGGGGTAGCGATAGGGGCAGCCATAATGCTGGTAGTTGGTGCTAATCGCGTGGATTCAGGCGATATGCGGTTCGAGGAACTGTTGATCATACTGATGCTAGGGATAGAGCTTTTTAGGCCATTTCGTGAGCTCAGCCAGCTATTCCACCAGGGACTTAACGGTCTCTCGGCCGCACATGGTGTTTTCTCATTTCTTGATACTAATCCGAGTGTTACTGATAATCAATCCGATGGCGTCGAACCAAAAACTACGGGCCTATCTTTCCAAGATGTATCATTCAGTTATCCCGGTAGTCGGCAATCCGCATTAAAGAATTTCGATCTCGAAGTTTTACCTGGTCAGACAGCAGCAATTGTAGGAGAAAGCGGTGCTGGAAAAAGTTCCGTAATACGCTTGCTTTTGAGATTTTTCGACGTGGACAGTGGGTCGGTTCTGATAAGTGACAAACCTGTTAATGGTCTTAGTCGTGAACGATTATCTAGTCTCCTGGCGGTCGTATCACAGGACACCTATCTCTTCCATGGGACCGTTGCTGAGAATCTCAGGTTTGGCAATCCATCCGCCAGTCTAAAAGACCTCGAAAAAGCAGCTGAACTCGCCAACGCATCCGAGTTCATTAATCGTTTACCGAATGGTTACGAAACATTAATAGGCGAGAGAGGTATTAAACTCTCGGGAGGACAGCGTCAGAGGATAGCCATAGCAAGAGCGCTGTTAAAAGACGCGCCAGTGCTCGTCCTTGATGAAGCACTTTCAGCGGTTGACTCTGAAAACGAACACGTGATACAAGCCGCACTCGATCGCCTGATGAAGGGGCGAACTGTTTTAGTAATAGCACACCGCCTTTCAAGTGTAAAAAACGCTGATCAAATTCACGTTATGCGGACGGGCACTGTGGTTGAATCGGGAAGCCACGACGAATTATTAAACAAAAATGGTGAATACGCTCGGTTGATGGCTGCACAGGAGGCAGCCGAATCTGAGTCGACGAATCACCAATTGTCAGGAATCGAGAGAAAGGCTGCAGTTACACCTGTTCGCACCAGTCAAATAGATGATCGAGTTAACATGGAACCTACTGATGCCATCCTCAGATCTGAAGGTATGGGTTGGCTTCAAACCTTCGGGGTGTTAATGGGATTAATACGCCCCTGGTGGAAAAAGTTATCCCTTAGTTTCTTCCTTGGTCTGGCACGTTTCGTCACATTAATCGGTGTCGGAATAACCAGCGGACTAATCGTAGCTGCCGTAAGGTCAGGTGATCCACGTGAAAACCTAGTACTTATACTTCTGGTGATAGCCCCACTTACCGCGATACTTCATTGGGCCGAGTCCTGGGTTTCTCACGACGTGGCTTTCAGGTTGCTGTCAGAGATGCGCATTTCACTTTTCAGAAAACTTGACCACCTAGCGCCTGCTTACCTTGTCCGAAGACGTACCGGGGATCTCGTCAGTATGGCTACTCAGGACGTTGAGACCGTCGAGTATTTCTTCGCTCATATCGTTGCTCCCGCATTCGTGGCAGTAGCCGTGCCTGCTGCAGTCCTCGTGACGCTTGGAATATACGGTTGGCCCCTTGCAATGGTTGCTGCACCGTTCCTGATACTGACGGCAGTTAGCCCGCTTGTAGCGAGAGATCGCGTTGATAGGTTGGGAGGCAGGTCCAGAGAAAAACTCGGTGAAATGAATTCGCATAGCGTTGATACCGTTCAGGGCCTGCATGAGGTTTCTGCCTTTAACATGGGAGAACATAGGCGTAATGAATTCATGCGTATGGCACAGGAATACGTGGACGTGAGGATTCCTTTTTTCAGGGAGCTTACACTTCAGAAAATTTATTTGGAGTTGATAACGGGATTAGGTGGTTTGGCCGTTGCCATAGTTGGAGCACATCTCGTTTCACAAGGTTCTCTGGATGCGGGGTTATTACCGTTACTAACGATTGTTACGATGTCTGCTTTTTTGCCGATCTCAGAGATATCCACAGTTGGGAGATTACTTGCGGATACGATAGGTTCTACCCGCAGGATTTACGCGGTGCAACTGGAACCTGTGCTGGTATCGGACGGAGATGAACGCAATCTTGCAGGCACAGAAATCAATTTGGAAGATGTCGGGTTCAGCTATGATTTCACTGACTTCAAAGCGCTCGACCAAGTCGAATTCTCCATAACCCAAGGCAATACAGTGGCTCTTGTCGGACCCTCAGGTGCTGGTAAAACAACAGCGGCACACCTGATAATGCGCTTCTGGGATCCGCAGTCCGGCGAAGTCAGTCTTGGTAGTAAGGATCTGCGCAATTACGTCCTTTCAAACCTTAGGGAAAGCCTGGCGCTTGTAGCCCAAGATACTTACCTTTTCAATACTTCGTTGCGTGAGAATTTTTTGATCGCTAATCCTTCTGCTACGGACGATGAGGTAACTACTGCAGTCGCCATGGCGGGGTTAAGTGATTTCGTTAAAACGCTTCCAGAAGGTCTCGATACAGTTGTGGGCGAACGAGGATCGCAGTTATCGGGGGGTGAGAGACAAAGAGTCTCTATTGGAAGGGCTTTCCTGAAAGATGCTCCAATACTCGTGCTGGATGAAGCAACATCTCAACTCGATGCAGTTAATGAGTACGCAGTAAGGACTGCACTTGATAAATTGGCCTCAGGCAGGACAACACTGGTTATAGCCCACAGGTTATCCACCGTTATGACCGCCGACCTGATAGTCGTTATGAATCAGGGTAAAGTCGTTGAATACGGGACGCATGATGAATTGTTGGAACGAGGAGGTCTTTACACAAGACTTGTGTCTCACCAGCTAACCACTGCTCGTTCTAAGGGTTAGTTAAACTTACGCTCGTGATGTCGATCATCAAAATGGTTAACAACCAAATAAATTCCACTTCTATATCTATCGAAATAGAGGTACCACCAAAGGAAATATGGAACGCTGTTTCTGATGTGACTAGCGTGTCAGAATGGAGTCCTGAATGTATTCAAGTGATATGGAAGAAACCACCATCAGATAACCTTATTGGAGCGAAATTCATTGGATCCAACAAAAAAGGTTGGGTGCGATGGAAAGGTTATTGCGAGGTAACTAGCGCATTACCAGAAAAAAACTTTTCCTATAACGTTAGGCCTTTGGGTTGGTGGATGCGCCCACAGACTCGCTGGACATGGGAGATACGCGCAGAGTCTCATTTTCAATCAGTGGTCACACTTCGTTGTGAAGTCCAATACGTTACACCTCTTGGACGTTTAATATTTGGAACTCTAGAGCAGCGACTGTCGGAAATCTCAGATGGCATTCAAGTGACTTTATCCAGATTGAAAACAAGCCTAGAAAATAACAATATAGCGTAGAAAACCTGCAAGTGTTAAAAGCCTGAGCACGCTGACATCCACTTACCTATTTGTCTTAGCACCGTGCCACTATCGGCGCGTCGGTTTTATGGCATACTGCCAGTGTAATGCGTACCAGAACATATCTAATATTGTGGATAGCTTTAGCTATAAGCG
>TARA_B100000686_G_C16805306_1_pt1 | contig 13077 bp, 11 predicted proteins | sample TARA_B100000686 | Tara Oceans TARA_B100000686 (sample SAMEA2622733) | marine metagenome | biome: marine biome (ENVO:00000447); feature: marine epipelagic mixed layer (ENVO:xxxxxxxxx); material: "saline water (ENVO:00002010), including plankton (ENVO:xxxxxxxx)" | depth 150 m
AATCAATAACTCTTTTAATTTGTGAATCTTTTGTTTTATAAAAGTTTGAGATAAACTTAAGGTATTCAATTACATACAAATCCGAATATAGTGGATTGTCTTCAGGTAAATATCCAGTTACTTTTTGAATTTTTTGAATGTTTTTTTGTAAATCTAATCCATTAAATGTTATTTCACCATCCCATTTTGTGTTTATCCCAGTTAATATTTTAATTAATGTTGTTTTTCCAGCTCCATTTAATCCTAATAAACCAACAATTTCTCCTTTATTGCACTTAAAGGAAAGTTTATCTATAACCTTATAGTTCCCATATTTTTTTTCAAGATTTTTTATTACTAAGGCCATAATTCATTTGTAAATATATGATTTCATTTATAATATATTTTTGATTCATTTATTGATATTAATTTTCATAAAATATCAAATAAAAATTTGTTTATTTAAAAAGGGGTTTTACATTTGTGGTCAAATAATAATAATGAATACGACTTTTTTTTACTTTAATAACTTCTACTTCTTTTCTAAGAGGAGAAGGACTTTGTAATTTAAAAGCGCGTTACAGAATAGGTCCTGATTATATCAGGACTTTTTTTTTATATGGAAAATAATAATAAAATAGCAATTCAAGGTATTAAAGGCTCCTACCATCATGTTGTAGCAGAATTATATTTTGGAAAATCTGTTAAGATTTTACCCTGTTCTTCATTTGATGAATTGGTTAATTCTATTTTAGATAATTCTGCAAGTCAAGGAATAATGGCTATTGAAAATTCAATAGCAGGATCTATAATTCCTAATTATGCTCTAATTGATCAAAACAACCTTAAAATTGTTGGGGAAAGGTATTTACAAATTGAACATTGTCTTTTAGCTATTAAAAGTCAGAAAATTGAAGATATTATTGAAGTACAATCTCATCCAATGGCCTTATTGCAGTGTAAAAGCTTTTTTTCCAATTATCCAAATATAAAATTGGTAGAATCTAATGATACAGCTGAATCAGCATTAAATATATCAAAAAACAAAATATATGGTAAAGCTGCAATTGGAACATACATGGCTGCAGAATTATATAATTTGAGTATTCTTGAGAAATCTATTCAAACTATTTCAAATAATGTCACAAGATTTGTTGTAATTCAAAAGAAAAGGTCATCAGATTTAACTAAATATAATAAAGCAGCATTAAAATTTATTTTAGACCATAAGAGAGGTAGTTTAGCAACTGTGTTAAATGTTATGAGTGACTGTAAATTAAATTTAACAAAAATTCAATCTTTACCAATAATTGAAACACCAGGAAAGTATTCATTTTTTGTTGATGTAACATTTGATTCTCCATCAGATTTTGAAAAAGCCGAATCTATATTAAAAATTATGGCACTTGAACTTAAAATTTTTGGAAGATATTTTAATGGAGTTAAATAAAATGAACGCAAATAGATTAAATAATGTAAATGAATATTATTTCTCAATTAAATTAAGAGAAATAGCAGAGCTTATTAAAAAAGGAAAACCAATAATTAATATGGGAATTGGAAGTCCAGATTTATCTCCGCCAAATGAGATAATCAATGAGTTAATCGAAAGTCTTGATATACCTAAAGCGCATCAATATCAAAGTTATCAAGGTATACCTGAATTAAGAGATTCAATAGCTTCTTTTTATAAAATGAGTTACAATTTATCGTTAGATTCTATGAATGAAGTTCTGCCTTTAATTGGGTCTAAAGAGGGAATTATGCTAATTAGTATGGCTTTTTTAAATCCTGGAGATTATGTATTAATTCCAAATCCTGGATACCCAACATATTTATCAGTGACCAAATTAGTAGAAGCTGTTCCTCTTTTCTATGATTTGGACTCTTCTAATGGATGGTTGCCTGATATAAAAAAGTTAGAAAAAATGGAATTATCCAATGTAAAGATGATGTGGATTAATTATCCGCATATGCCAACTGGAGCTGAAGCGAATAAGAAAATTTATGATGAAATTATTTCTTTTGGAAAAAGAAATAAAATTTTAATAATTAATGATAATCCATATAGTTTTATTTTGACAAAAAATCCAAAAAGTTTTTTATCATATGATTGTGCAATGGATGTAGGCATGGAATTAAACTCTTTGAGTAAGTCATTTAATATGGCTGGTTGGAGAGTAGGTATGTTAATAGGAAACAGTAATAATATTAAATCTGTTCTAAAGGTAAAGTCAAATATAGATTCAGGTATGTTTTACGGGATACAAAAAGGAGCAATTAAGGCATTAAATTCAAATAAAACCTGGTTTGATGATTTAAATGAAATTTATAATGAGAGAAGAAAAATAGTTTGGAAAATTGCCAAGAAATTAAACACAACCTTTGATAAAAATGCAACTGGTATTTTTGTGTGGGCTAAACTAGATAAAACTATATCTAACTCAAAAAGTTTTATAGATGATTTATTATATAATAAACATATTTTTATAACCCCAGGTGAAGTTTTTGGATCAAAAGGAAAAGGATATATAAGGATTTCATTATGCCTTGATAAATCTAAACTTAAAGAAGCGCTTAATCGTTTATAGATATGAGAGTAGGAATTATTGGTATTGGTTTGATAGGAGGTTCTTTGGCATTACAATTAAGAAAAGAATATCCAGATATAACTATTTTAGGACATGATGCTTGTAAGACAAATTTACATAAGGCAATTGATTTGAATTTAATTGATGAAATCATTTTAAATAATGATTATTCTAGTTTAGACATTTTATTGCTTACTTTTCCAGTTACAGAGATTAATAATAAGTTGTCATCAATTTTAGATTCTATCAATAATAAAACCTTAGTTATTGATTTTGGATCAACTAAAGCTAGAATTTGTAAAAAAATTTCTAATCACATCAGAAGGTCACAGTTTTTAGCAACTCATCCAATAGCAGGAACAGAGTTTTCTGGTCCAAATTCAGCTGATGAGAACTTGTTTAACAGGAAAGTTCAAATTATTTGTGAATTAGAAAAAACCGATAAAATATTGTCAAAGTGGGCTTTGGAGTGGTTTGAGTCTATGGGTATGATAATAAAAGAAATGAATCCTGAAGATCATGATAAGCATATCGCTTATGTTTCTCATTTATCTCACATATCTTCTTTTATTTTAGGTCAAACAGTTTTAGAGAAAGAAAAAGATGAATCGGCTATCTTTGCTATGGCTGGAAGTGGATTTGAATCAACTGTAAGACTTGCTAAAAGTTCTCCTGAAACATGGAGTTCTATTTTTCAGCAAAATAAAGATAATGTGCTTGAAACACTTAAACATTATATATACAACCTAAAAGAGTTTAAAAAGCTTCTAGAATCTGAAGAATATGAAAGGATATATAGTGTTATTGAAAAAACAAATGTAATCAAAGATGTGCTTAAAGGAATTAAATAAAGTAATTGACAAAATTGTATAATGGAAAATAATATTAATATAAAAAATTGGCTAATTGATTTTGGACTTAATCATCCTTTAGTAATTGCGGGCCCATGCAGTGCTGAAACAGAAAGTCAAGTATTAAAAACAGCATATGAATTAAAGGGTTCTGATGTGACAGTTTTTAGATCAGGTATTTGGAAACCCCGCACAAGACCTGGAAATTTTGAAGGAGTTGGTGCTATAGGATTAGGATGGTTAAAAAAAGTAAAAAAAGAGACAGGTCTTTTAATTGCCATAGAGGTTGCTAGTGCAAACCATTGTAAATTAGCTATTGAAGCTGATGTTGACGTATTATGGATTGGCGCAAGGTCTACAGTTAGTCCGTTTATAGTTCAGGAAATTGCAGATTCCTTAAATGGAACAGATAAAATCATACTAGTAAAAAACCCCGTTAATCCAGATTTAGATTTATGGCTCGGGGCAATTGAAAGGTTGCATAAATCTAATATAAAAAAACTTGGTGTTATTCATAGAGGATTTTCAACTTCAGGCAAATCGAAGTATAGAAATCACCCTGAATGGCAAATAGCTATAGAATTACAAAATAGATTTCCAGACCTACCAATTATATGTGACCCCTCACATATATCTGGAAAAAGAGATCTTATTTTTGATATTAGCCAACAAGCATTAGATTTAAATTATGATGGATTAATGGTTGAAACACATTATGATCCTGAAAATGCCTGGAGTGATGCAAAACAGCAAATAAAACCTCAAACTTTAATTCAGTATATGAAAGATTGGAAAACTAGGAAGTTAACTACAAGTGAAAAAAGCTATCAAAGTGAATTAAAAAACCTTAGAGCAAAAATTGATGTAATTGACCAAATATTATTAGACTCTTTTGGTAAAAGAATGAAAGTTGCAGAAAGAATCGGTGAATTAAAGAAAATTAATAATGTTGCAATTCTCCAAAATAAAAGATGGAATGAGGTTTTAGGGAAAATGATATTAGAAGGAGAGGAAAGAAATCTGAGTGAAGAGTTTATTTTAAGAATGTTTAAGGCAATTCACCAAGAGTCTATTAATCATCAGGAAACTATTTTGAGGAAATAAATTTTTCTTATTTTAATAATAATTCTTTAATTCTAGAACAGGCTCTATTAATTTGGTCTTTTGAAGCAGCATATGAAATTCGAATACAATTTGGACTTCCAAATGGATCCCCACTTACAGTTGCAACATGAGCTTTCTCTAGAAGTAATGTAGAAAAGTCAGATGAATTATTTATATCAATTTTGTCAATTTTTTTTCCAAAGTAATAAGAGATATCAGGAAAAACATAAAAAGCCCCTTGTGGATTGTTAAGTTTGAACCCCTTTATTTTTTCTAATAAAGAAATAATTAACTCGCGTCTTTCTCTAAATTCATCTATCATATATTTTATTTTATTAATTGGAGCTTCCAATGCAGCAATTGTAGATCTTTGTGCAATACAATTTGCTCCACTAGTTATTTGCCCTTGCATTTTATTACAAGCTTTAGCAATCCAATCAGGAGCACCTATATAACCTATTCTCCAACCTGTCATTGCAAAGGCTTTAGACACACCATTTACAGTTATTGTTCGATTATACATTTTAGGAATAGATGCAAAACTAAAAAATGATTTGTTGTAATTTATATGTTCATAAATTTCGTCAGATATAACAAAAACATTAGGATAATTCTCTAGTACTTCAGCTAAAGCATAATAATCATTCTTATTGTAAACACTGCCACTTGGATTATTTGGAGAATTGAAAATTATCATTTTGGTCTTAGTTGTTATTGCCATTTCTAATTGCTCAGGAGTTATTTTAAAATCAGACTCTATACTTGAAGGAATTATAATTGATTTTGCTTCAGACAATTTAACAATTGCTGAGTAGCTTACCCAATATGGAGCAGGAAGTATAACCTCATCCCCAGGATTTAAGAGAACCATACATACATTTGCTATAGATTGCTTAGCTCCAGTTGACACAACAATTTGATTAGGATTATAAATCAAATTATTATCTCTTTTAAATTTTTTTGATATTGTTTCTTTTAGTTCAGTATAACCATCTACAGGAGTGTATGAATTATAATTATTATTAATTGCTTTAATTGCAGCAGCTTTAATAAATTCTGGTATATTAAAGTCTGGTTCTCCAAGACTTAAACTAATTATATTAGCTCCTTTATTTTTTAATTCCCTAGCCTTAGCTGCCATAGCTAAGGTTGCAGAGACAGGTAAATTATTTATTCTATTAGATAGGTTTTGCACAGAAAAAAAAGATTTTAATTTGATAGGCTGGATACCTATTTATATTTTAGTCAAAAATACTCTTTTGAAACTTTTACTACAATACTTTCCTAATCTATCTTATCAACAAATTGACCAATATTCTCAATTAGAAAATTTATATAGAGAATGGAATTCAAAAATTAATGTTATTTCAAGAAAAGATATTGATTCTTTATATGAAAGACATGTGTTGCATTCACTTGGGATAGCTAAATTTATTAAATTTAAAGATGGATCAACACTCCTTGATGTAGGAACTGGCGGAGGATTTCCAGGTATACCACTAGCAATATTTTTTCCCAAAGTTAATTTTTATTTAATTGATAGTATTGGGAAGAAAGTTTATGTTGTTGAACAAATCAGCAAGGAATTGGGATTAAAAAATTTGAATTTATTTAAAATAAGAGCCGAAAAATTTGAGAAAAAAGTTGACTTTGTAGTTTGTAGAGCTGTAAATAAAATGAAAGATTTTGTTCCGCTAATTCAAAAAAATATAAAATCTACATCTAATCATAGGGTAAAGAATGGAATTTTATATTTAAAAGGTGGTGATTTAAAAGAGGAATTATCTTTATTTCCAAATGCAAAACAAATTTTGTTATCAGATTATTTTGATTCACATTTTTTTGAAACAAAAAAAATAGTTTATCTAAGCAAAAAAAACTTTCATTTTAAAAATGGATAATCAAAATTTGTGGGAGGCACAAAAACTTCCTTTATCATTCTCGGGGAAACCCAACGAAGCAAGTTATACATGGATCCTGCCTTGTCATTAGTTCCAGAAGCTCTAGCTCCACCAAAAGGTTGTTGACCAACCACTGCTCCTGTTGGCTTATCATTTAAATAAAAATTTCCTGCAGAATTTTCTAATGCAACTATAGCCTCATCCATTGCATAGCGATCTTCACAAAAGACGGCGCCAGTTAGAGCATAAATTGATGTGTTATCAACTAAACTTAATGTTTCTAACCATTCTTTGTCCGAATAAATATATACTGTTACCAATGGCCCAAAAAGTTCTTTTTCCATAGAGAAATAATTTGGATTATTTGTTATTACAACTGTTGGTGAAATAAAATACCCTTCACTTTTATCATATTCTCCACCAAAATAAATTTCTGCATCATCATCAGATTTTATTTTTTCAATTGCTTCAGCTATTCTGTCAAAGGCAGCTTCGTGAATAACTGCAGTTACAAAATTGTTAAAATCATCTGGAGGCCCCACTTTAATTCTTTTTAATTGATTTTCAACTTCTTCTAAAATTAATTTACTTGAAGATTTAGGTAAATAGACTCTTGATGCAGCTGAACACTTTTGTCCTTGAAATTCAAATGCTCCTCTAACAATTGCAGTAGCTACTTCTTTGGGTTTTGCAGATTTATGTGCTACAATAAAATCTTTACCACCTGTTTCTCCAACTATTTTTGGATAGGATTTATAATTTGAGATATTATTTCCTATCTTTTTCCATATTCCTTGGAAAACAAATGTGGAGCCAGTATAGTGAATTCCAGCAAAGTCAGGCGACGCTAAAACTGTATTTGTAATCATTTCAGGATCCCCCATAACCATATTTATAACACCCTTTGGAAGACCAGCTTCTTCAAAAATTTCCATAACAACTTGAGCTGAAAATATTTGATGATCACTTGGTTTCCAAACCACCACATTTCCCATAAGAGCTGCACTAGCACATAAATTACCAGATATTGCTGTAAAATTAAAAGGTGAAACTGCATATATAAAACCTTCTAATGGACGATAGTGAATTTGATTCCAAATTCCAGGGCTACTATCAGGTTGATTTTGGTATATTTCTTGCATATATGAAGCATTAAATCTAAGAAAATCAATATACTCACAAGCAGCATCAATTTCTGCTTGATGAATAGTCTTTGATTGTGCAATCATAGTAGCGGCATTAATTTTACTGCGATATGGTCCTGCAATCAAATCAGCTGCTTTTAGAAAAATTGATGCGCGTCTTGTCCAATGCATTTGACTCCATTTTTTTTTAGCTTTCAAAGCTGAAATAATGGCATGATTGATTTGCTTTTTATTTGCTAAATGATATTCACCTAATATATGTTTATGATTATGAGGAGGACTCATTGAAGATTGAGAATCCCCCTTAACATTTTCTCCGTTAATTTTTAGATAGACTATTTTCTTTTTGTTATATAATTTCTTGTATGTTTTTAAAACAGAGTCTCTTTCCTTACTACCCTTTTCATAATCTAAAATAGGTTCATTAATAGGAAAGGGTATTGAAACATTACTATTGTTCATTTTATGGTTTTTTTTATAATATTAACTTAGACATGAAGTTACAAAAATCCTTCATTGATAAACATTGCAGATATAAATATTAGTTGAAAATTTGCAAAGAACTAGTTGTAGTTATGCCTATAAGCTCATCAAAAATTTCACCAGGTGCTCTATAATAAACTAATATTGTATAACTATTTTCGGTTTGAGCAAAATCTCCAGAAATTAGATTATATTCGAAACCTGAAGGAGTTAATGCTACATATTTATAATTGTAAAAACCTTGTTTTAGTAAAATTCTTGCTTCATAAGCCTCTAAAGCATTATTGTAAAACATCTTATTATTTAATCTTGGTTCGTAATTATTAAATTTACCTAATATAAAAACTTCTGTTTCTGGAAGCTCAACACTTGCAGCAAGAGTAAAATTTATCCAACTATAATCAGCCTCTATACTTTCGTTTTGAGTTCCCATTAGAGTTCTAATTTCAAAATCACCATTTATATCTTTGCCATATGAATAGGGCAAGTTCTTTCTTGGTATATCAGTGTATAAATATGATTCATATAATTTATTAAGACTTACATAGCTTATATTCGGTCCTGTTATTCTAAGGTCCTTAGTGTCAAAGTAAAAATATTCATTACCACCAGGAAAACGAGTCTCTTTTTCGTATCTATATTCTAAAACATTATTTGTTTGATATTGTGGTTGAAATCCTGAGATAGAATTATTCCATTGATCATTTTGAATCAAAACGACACTCAATGAGGTCTCTATATTTTTTAGAAATCCAATTGAAGGCTGAGATATACTGAACTTAATTGATTGGTGAGTTTGGTAGAAATTTAAATCCCTTGTTCTGTATACATTTGCAGAGACTTTAATCCTTTCCTTAACAAAAATAAATTTTCTTGAAAATTGTAGTTCTCCATTTAAATTGTATATATGAATCATATAATTTCCAGATAATTTAAATCTTGTTGATTCATTTGGTAAAATCAATGTATAGTTTGTATATGTTTGAATTGTATTAAATGAATTTTGATAATTGGAAATTCTAAGATTATCATATCCTATTAAATATTCATTTTTAGATAATATTGACTCTGTCCAGTCAGAATTATGATAAGTTATTTTATAATAATAATCTAATTCATCAGCATTAATATCATCAAAAGATAGCTTAATGGTATTATTTAATCTTAGAACTGGAAATTGTTTCGAATTAGTATCATTATTCTTAAAAATTATTGTCTTGATATTGGGAGGTAAAAAAAATTTTTTCAATTCTGAGTTTGGATTATAGCTTGCAAAAAAAATAAAGCTAAATAGTAAATTAAGGTAAATAAGTTTCATGATTTCAAACTTACAAATAATAATTATGGGATATTTAAACAAAACTCCTTATTTAGAATCTTTATAAATAAAAAATTTCCTCTTTCATTCTCTTTTTAGATCTGTGTATTAAGATTAAATTTGCATGATTTATTATACATAATAATCAATTTTCATGTCAAATGACATTCGTGTCCGCAAAGGTGCTGATCTTAATATAAAGGGAAAAGCTGAAAAAATTATAAATAAAAATATAATTTCAGAATCATATGCAATTCAACCAGATGATTTTTTTTCTTTAACACCAAAATTAATTGTTCGAGAAGGAGATTATGTTTCAAAGGGATCTCCTATTTTTTTTGATAAGAATAATCCTAATATTCAATTTGTTTCTCCTGTATCAGGAAAAATTAACCAAATTTTGAGAGGATCTAAAAGGAAAATTGAGTCTGTAATAGTTAAATCTGATAGAAAAAAAGAAGAGATTAAACATAATATTCCTTTAGATAGTGCTCTAAATCGAAAAAGTATAATTGATTTATTAACTAAGAGTGGCTCCTGGCCATTCATAAGGCAAAGGCCTTATAATATTATTGCTGATCCTAAGATTAATCCTAAATTAATTTTAATTTCTTGCTTTACTTCAGCTCCCTTAGATGTTGATTTTGATTTTTTATTAAAAGATAATAAAGAGGATTTCCAAAAAGGAGTTGATATCCTAAGTAAACTTTCTGATGGAGATATAGTGTTAACCATTGATTCAAATTTTGGAGGATTTTTTCAACATATAAGTAACGCAAAAATTGTTTCATTTAATGGCCCTCACCCTACTGCTAATCCAAGTGTACAAATTCAAAAAATTTCACCAATCAATCCTGGTCAGAAAATATGGACAGTTAGACCTGAAGATGTTGTAAATATTGGAAGATTTTTCACGACAGGAATTTTTAGTGCTCAGAGGACAATAGCAGTAGCTGGTAATGCATTAAAAAAACCTCAATATTTTAAAAGTACTATAGGGGTGCAAATTGGTCCAATGATTAAAATAACAAAATTGTCTATAAAGACTCCTGTTAGGTACATTAATGGAGATGTACTATCTGGATCAATTACATCTTTTGATGGTCATATTGGATTTTATAATAATTTAGTTTCAGTAATTCCAGAAGGAAATAATTATCGTATGTTTGGATGGATTCCTTTTGTTCATAATAATATACCAAGTCTTTCAAAAACAAGTCTTTCATGGTTTTTTTCAAAAAATGGATATGACGTTAATACCAATATAAATGGTGAAGAAAGGGCAATGGTTGTTACAGGTGAAATGGAAAAAGTATTTCCTTTGGATATACATCCGATGCAATTATTGAAAGTATGTATGACAGGAGATATAGAAAAAATGGAAGCCTTTGGAATATATGAAGTAGTTCCTGAAGATTTTGGTCTAATTGATTATTCAAACACCTCCAAGATAGAAGCACAAAAAATCATTTCTAATGCAATAGAACTTATGATAAAAGAGGTAGGTTAATTAATAAAAATGAATTTAATAAGAGATAAACTTGATCAATTAAAAAAACCATTTTCCAAAGGAGAGAAATGGGAAAGGTTCGCTCCTGCTGTTAATGCATTTGATACTTTTTTGTTTGTGCCTAACCATACAACAGATGGAGGTTCTCATATTAGAGATGCTGTGGATTTAAAGAGAACCATGGTTACTGTAATTATAGCCTTGATGCCAGCTTTATTTTATGGTATATATAATACTGGATACCAATATTTCATTCAGCTTGGAGAGGATTTTACATTTCTTGATGCTTTTATTCACGGTTCATTAAAAATAGTACCTATGATTATAGTGTCTTATATAGTCGGATTAACAATTGAATTTGCCTTTGCTGTTTATAGAGGTCATGAAGTAAATGAGGGATATCTAGTTACAGGAATGCTAATCCCTATGATTATGCCTGTTGATATTCCATTGTGGATGGTTGCTGTGTCTGTTATTTTTGCTGTTATTATTGGTAAAGAAGCATTTGGAGGAACAGGAATGAACATTTTAAATCCAGCACTAACAGCTAGAGCATTTGCTTTTTTTGCATATCCAACTTATATGTCTGGAAATACAGTTTGGGTTTCAGAAGCTAGTTCGGTTGATGTTATTTCTGGAGAAACGATTTTAGGTGCTTTGGCAGCAGGACAAAAAATAAACTATTCAATTTTTGACATGTTTTATGGTTCAATTCCTGGATCAATTGCAGAGACTTCAACCTTGATGATTTTGTTGGGCGCTTTTATATTAATTATTACAGGAGTTGGAAGTTGGAGAATAATGACTGGAGGGTTAATTGGAGGATCGATTATGGCATTAATATTTAATTTATGGGGAATTAACTCTTTAATGAGTTTTAATTGGATAAATCATTTAATTGTTGGTGGTTTTGCATTTGGAATAGTTTTTATGGCTACAGATCCAGTTTCAGCTGCTCAAACTCAAAATGGAAAGTGGATATATGGAATTTTAGTTGGAATATTTTGTATAATGATTCGTGTATTTAACCCAGCATATCCAGAAGGAGTAATGTTAGCAATTCTATTAATGAATATCTTTGCTCCAACTATAGACCATTATGTGTATAATGCAAATATTAATAAAAGAAGAAAACGTTGGAAATATTCAAAAATTAAATCTAGCTAGATTATTATGAATACAGATAGTAATACGTATACATTTTTATTTTCCGCCATAATGGTAATTATAGTTGCTGCTACTTTATCAACTGTATCAAGTTTTTTAGGTGAAAAGCAACGAAATAATATTCGAAAAGAGAAGATGCAAAATATTTTATCTACAATTGGAGTTGAGGTAGATAGGGAAAAAGCGGGAGATTTATATCCACAATATATTGTTGAAGAGTTGGCTTTATTCTATGATGGTTCCATAGATAATAGTATAAATGCTTTTGAGATAAAATTAAATCTTGAATTAAAAAAACCTAGTAATGAACAAAGATATCCTTTATACTTGGCTGAGGTAGATTCGTTAAAATATTATATAATCCCTTTAAGAGGATCTGGCCTTTGGGCTGCAATATGGGGATACATAGCTTTAGAATCAGATAAAAACACAATTAAAGGTGCTGTCTTTGCTCATGAAAGTGAAACAGCAGGATTAGGTGCGGAAATAACTCAACAATGGTTTCAGGATAGTTTTAGAGGTGAAAAGGTTTTTAACGGAAAGAATGAATTAATAGGTGTTAAAGTTTCAAAAACAAATAATGACCCTGATGGTAAAGATAAATTTGATAATGAAGTTGACGCAATTTCTGGGGCAACAATTACTGGCGATGGAGTAACTGATATGATAAAAGAGCGTTTGCAAAATTATTTACCATATTTTAATTCTTCTGAAAAAGAAACAATAGCTTATCAAAATTAAAAAAATGCAAAAACAAAAGAAGAAAACAAAGAATAAACCAATAATATTATTTATTGAAGAAGAAAGAGAGCCACTATTCTCAACAAAAAATAGAGCTCTTTTAACTGACCCTTTGGATGATAATAACCCAATAACTGTTCAAGTTCTTGGAATTTGTTCAGCACTTGCTATTACAGTTCAGTTAAAACCAGCTATAGTTATGTGTCTATCTGTAGTTGCTGTCATGGCATCAAGTAATGTAATCGTTTCTATATTAAGAAACTTAATACCAAATCGAATAAGAATTA
>TARA_B100000686_G_scaffold293225_1_pt1 | contig 13067 bp, 12 predicted proteins | sample TARA_B100000686 | Tara Oceans TARA_B100000686 (sample SAMEA2622733) | marine metagenome | biome: marine biome (ENVO:00000447); feature: marine epipelagic mixed layer (ENVO:xxxxxxxxx); material: "saline water (ENVO:00002010), including plankton (ENVO:xxxxxxxx)" | depth 150 m
CCTCATCCGAATCTACAGATATGTCCCCATCTTTATTTACCAATTCAGCTCCATAAGCTGTAAATAATGCACTTAACCACCTGCTATCAGGAGTCGCACCTATAGTAGCTCCAAAAGGTTTTCCTGCATTATATAATTTTTCTGCAGCAACTAAAAATGTATCATAAGTCCAACTATTTATTAATTCAGTATTTCTATTTTCACTAGCGGGAAACATTTTTTTTAAATCAATCCCAACAAATTCATTAAAAAAATCAAAACGAGAAACAAAAGAATCAAAAAACGAACCTGTAGGTGCCGGAGCCCCTCTCCAGTGACCGTCTAAATATGCATAAAATTTTGCTGAATCTAACAAAGCACCATGTTTACTAATAATATCTTCTACAACATCATCTATTGGTTCTAATCTATGCCTAAACATTGAACTAAACCACGTAGGTAATGAAAAAACATCATGACCAGTTTGTGCTCTAGATTCTGCTTGAGCTGTTAATAATAACTTATTTCCTATAGAAGTTATAAAATCAACCTTAATATCAACACCATTTTTCTCCCCCCAAGTAAGAATAATATTTTCTAACACATCATTAGCGCCTGGTATCCAATGATCCCATATTCCTAAAGATAATTTTCCTGCTGATGTAGCTGTTTTAATATATGGTGCAGCAATAGCTGCAGCTCCTGCTATTCCCATTGTTTTAATGAATTTCCTGCGTTCTATTTTTTTTACCATATTTAGTCTCCCACAAGATATCAGCAAAAATTATAAGATAGTATATTATACTAAATATAAATATATATAACTTTCAAATAAAATTTGATAAATTTTATTTTAGTTGAAATAATAAGGAGCTTTAAATGAAAAAAATGGAAGGTGGTTGTCTATGTGGACAGATAAGATACGAAATTGATAATGAACCACTATTTACATCAATTTGTCATTGTAAAAATTGCCAAAAACAATGTGGTACTGCTTTTTCAATTTTATTAGTAGTAGAAAGAAAAAAATTAAAAATTCAAGGTAAGTTAAATGTATATTTAGATAAAGGAGATAGCGGGAATAATGTACAAAGAAAATTTTGCGGACAATGTGGGTCTCCCATACTCAGTGAAATAAGTGCAGCTTCACATTTATATTTTTTAAAAGCAGGCACTTTAGACAATACAAAAAACTTATCCCCTTCTAGAGAAATATACACAAATAGTAAATTAAATTGCTTAAATATAATTAATAATGCTGAGCAATATGAATTGGGATACTTTGTCAAAAAGAATAATGAATAATTCATGAAATATTTTTTTACAATTTTAATAATATTTATTTTTAATATTAGTACAGCTTTTACCAACAATGAAATAATTCCTTTATCTAAATCCATAAAGGAATTTAATATGAAAACAGAAATTGGAAAATTGCACTATCTTGCCTTTTTTTCATTAAGATGTGGAAGTTTATTTGCCTCAATAAACGATGTTATTCCTAATAGAAACTACTTAAACGCTGCTTTAAACCTCCAAGAAGGCGCATTAATTACAGCTATAATGATAAAGAAAACAAATCAAAGACAAATTAAAGAAGATATAAATGAAGAAATAGAATCTTATAAAAATATTTACTCAAAAATTATTCAAAAAAACTATGATAAATACAATACATTTATTGAAGGTTCTGAATTATTGTCCGGCGATGAAGAAATTTGTAAAAATTTTGTTCCTAGAGCTTATAGATTTTTAAAAAATAATAGATTTACAATAAAGAAATAAACTACATTAATATTTCTATTAAGAAAGGGCCTTCTTCTTTAAATGCAGTTTTAATAGATTTTGTTAAATTTTCACAACTATCAACTTTTATAGCATTCAGTCCCATACCTTTAGCCATATTTACCCAATTAATATAAGGCCTATCTAAAGTCAACATATCAATAGCTTTAGGACCAGGGTTTTTAACACCTACATTTGTCAACTCTCCTCTAAGAATTTCATAAGAACGATTGGCAAATATTAATACAATAACATTTAAATTTTCTCTTACCATTGTCCAGAGCGATTGAACAGTATACATACCACTTCCATCTCCTTCTAGAAGTAAAACTTTTCGATTTGGACATGCTATAGATGCTCCTATTGCCACTGGCATTCCATATCCTATTGAGCCTCCTCTATTATTCAACCAATCATGTTTAGGAGCCCCAGCCGTAAAAGGAAAAAAATCTCTTCCAGTAGTAACTGATTCATCTACTACTATTGTATTTTCTTCCAATACTGCACCAATAATTTGAGCTATCTTTTCTTTTGAGATGTTTCCTTTTGGAAGTTCTGGTCTTTTATATTCAGCTATATATGCAGGTGATAAACTTACAGCATCTAATTCTTCCACTAAATCTGCTAAAGCTGAATAAATATCTTCATCATTTTCTGATAAAATATATATGGGAGTTCCTTCTTTATATAAAAGACTAGGTTTATCTGGATAGCCAAAAAATGCGACAGGAGGTTTAGATCCGACCAATATTAGCTGCCCAGCATCTTCTAACATTTTCAAAGCTTTTTCTACGACACCTGCGCCAGGTATTCTTAGCATCTGAACTCTCCCAGCTCCTCTTGATAAACGAGAATTTGCAGCTTCGGTAATAATTCCGCAACCAATTTTTTTTGCTATACGTCCAGCTAATTCTATACATTTTTCATTTAAAGCTTGTCCTCCAAGTAATAAAGTAGAATGCTTCCCATTTTGTAATATTTTTGCAATTTCATAAACTTTATTTTTATCTACTTTCTTTCTAGGCAAAGCAGCTTTAGCATCTATAATATTCCCTCCCTCTCCCCACGCTGTATTGGCTGGTAAAATTAAAGAAGCTATTTTTCCTGGAACCGTATTAGCAATATAAATTGCCTCTGCTCCATCTTTTGAAATACTCATAGAATTTTTAGAGGTTTTTACCCAATGAGACATTGGTTTAGCTATAGCTTCAATATCCGATGTTAATGGAGATTCTAACTCAAGATGACTAAGAGTATGTTGGCCAATTATATTTACAATTCCGGAATTAGCTTTTTTTGCATTATGTAAATTCGCCAACCCATTAGCTAAACCAGGGCCTAAATGAAGGAGAGTTGATGCAGGTTTTTCTGCCATACGATAATATCCATCAGCAGCTCCTGTAAGCACTCCTTCAAACAAACCTAACACACATTTTATACCAGGAACTTTATCTAATGCGGCAACAAAATGCATTTCTGAAGTCCCAGGATTAGTAAAACATACATCTACGTTATTGCGAACTAGAGTACGAACTAAGCTCTCCGCTCCATTCATATTTTTATAATCACTCATAAATACTGACCCTAATTCTTAGCGATCTTTATCTCTGCTGCAGATGCCGAAGCCAATAATGCAAAATCCGCTGCTATTGTTGCTAAATTATACCCCATCTCAAACCTTTTTTTACAAACTTCACCATTTGGGCAATGAATACCTGCTTTAATGTTTTTCTTTTTACAACTATCCACTATAAATTTTATTGTATCTTCTACTTCCTTTTCTTCTTTCATAGGTTTGTATCCTAAACTTATAGCTAAATCACTAGGACCTACATAAACTGCATCTAGTTCTTCTACAGATAATATATCCTCTAAATTTTTTACTGCTTCTCTAGTCTCTATCATCGCAAAATTAATAATAGTATCGTCTGCATGATCTAGATAATCTGCTCCAGCATATATTCTAGCTCTAGCTGGTCCAAAACTTCTATTTCCTCGAGGATGATATCTGCATGCCGAAACAAATTTATAACACTCATCTTTGTTATTAATCATTGGACAAATTACTCCATATGCCCCAGCATCCAAACTACGCATAATTATACTAGGTTCATTCCAAGGAACTCTTACCATTGGTGTAACATCATATGCAGAAATAGTTTGAAGCATTTCTATCGCTTTTTGAAAATGCACCAAACCATGTTGCATATCTACTGTTACACTATCATAACCTGACGTTGCCAAAACTTCAGCACTAAAAGTATTAGCCATTGCAGCCCATCCATTAACGATAAAATTATTATTCCAAGAATCTTTTACAGCATTTTGCTTCATATATACTCTCCCAATTTATTTGAACAAAAATCATATCATGTTAAATAATATTTATAAAAATAATTATTTATGTACCACAAAATGTCTTTAAAACCTTCTCTTTTTCTAATGGGCCTTTACTAAATTTTTGAAAATCTTTTTTCTCTTTATAAGGATTAGATAAAGCTTCGGCTAATAAATTAAATTCGGTATAATTGTTTCCTAAGGCTTCGTTTATAACTTTTTCTATAATATGATTTCTAGGAATATACACAGGATTCTTTAATTGCATATTATTGATTCTATCATTACTTTTCTGTTTTTCCTTATTTAAACGTGTAATATATTTTATTTTCCATTCATTTAAATCTTTAATATCGTTAAACAAATTATTTTCTATTTCTAACGAACTAATTTTCCTAAATGTTATTGTAAAATCTAGATCATTCTTTTCCATAATATCTAGTAAATTATTTATCAAATATTTATCCTGATTTTCTTTTTTCATAAGACCAAGTTTTGTTCTAAAATTATTTAGCCAAAAATTTTCATATGTATTAGCAATACCATCAATAATATTTTGAGCATAATTTATAGATTTTTTTTCATCTTCATCAATTAATGGCAATAAACAAGTTGCCAAACAAGCTAAATTCCATTTAATTATTTCTGGTTGATTTTTGTAAGCATATCTTCCCATTTGATCAATAGAACTAAAAACTTGGTTAAAACTAAAATTATCCATAAAAGCACATGGCCCATAATCAATGGTTTCCCCAGAAATAGAAGTATTATCTGTATTCATAACTCCATGAATAAAACCTACACTCATCCACTTAGCAATGAGAAATACTTGTTTATTTGCTAAAGTTTTAAAAAACTCTATATATTTATTTTTTCCCCTACACTCTGGATAATGTCTATTAATTACATAATCGGCTAAAATTTTTACAGACTTAAAATCTTGTCGAGATGCAAAATACTGAAAAGTTCCTACTCTTATATGACTATTTGCTACCCTCGTAAGGATAGCTCCCGGGAATTCTTTTTCTCTAAAAACAGTTTCTCCTGTTTCTACAATTGCAAGCGCTCTCGTCGTAGGAATTCCTAATTTATACATTGCCTCACTAACTATATACTCTCTAATAATAGGACCTAACCAAGCCCTTCCATCGCCCATCCGAGAAAAAGGGGTTCTACCAGAACCTTTTAATTGAATATCCTTTCTATATCCATCTTTGGAAATCAACTCACCGAGTAATATTGCTCTTCCATCTCCCAATTGAGAAACCCAATGACCAAATTGATGTCCTGCATAAGTCATAGCTAAAGGCTCAGCACTTTTAGCTATTTTATTTCCTGAAAAAACATTTTCCCAAATTTTAGAATTTGTATTATTTACCTCAATACCTAAATATTCTGCTAATTCCTTATTTATTTTTATTAATTTTGGTCTTTTAACCGGAACAGGTTTTAGGCGTGCATAAAACTTATCTGGTAAATTTACAAAAGTGTTATTAAATTCTAATTCAAAATTCATTTTTCTCTTCTTACTTTATATTTTTATTTATAAAATCATATAATAAGTTTTTATTACAGAAAAAAATATTTAGAAAATAATTATTTAATGTAATAATATGATTTTAGTAAAGGAAATTATATGAAAAATAAAAATAATATTTATGATTTGATCATTATTGGTGCAGGATTTGCTGGCTTATATAGTTTGTATAAAGCTAAGTCAAAAAATTTAAAAGCTATAATAATTGAAAAAGCAAAAGATGTAGGTGGAACTTGGTATTGGAACAGATATCCAGGAGCCAGATGTGACGTGGAAAGCATGCAATATTCATATCAATTTTCAAAAGATTTTGAAGAAGAATGGGAATGGTCAGAACAATATGCTACTCAGCCAGAAATACTAAAATATGCAAATTATGTAACTAAAAAACTTAATTTAAGAAAAGACATATCTTTTAATACAGAAGTTATTTCAGCTCATTTTTCTGAAAAATCAAGTACATGGAAAATTACGGATAACAATAATAAAGTTATAGAATCAAACTTTTGTATAATGGCAACAGGTTGTTTATCAAAAATTAATCTACCTAAATTTAAAAATTTAAATTCTTTTTTAGGGCCTATATATCATACAGGCGAATGGCCTCATAAAAAGGTAAACTTAAAGAATAAAACTGTTGGAATAATTGGAACTGGTTCTTCAGCAATACAAACAATTCCAGAAATAGTTAAAGAAGTAAAAAGCTTATATGTATTTCAAAGAACACCTCATTATACTGTGCCAGCCAGAAATAGAAATTTAAGATATTTACGAAAAAAAATTACAAACACACATAAATCTCCTGTTGGTTATGACGTAGATTTATATGTTGAAGAAATAAAAGCCAAATATTCAGAATTTAGAGAGAAAGCTAAAAACTCATTTGCTGCACTTGCCATGCCAGTAAATGAAGAATTTGCACTTGAAGTTTCTGAATCCAGAAGAAAAGAAGTATATGAAGAAAGATGGAAAATGGGTGGCACTCCTTTTATAACAGCCTTTTTAGACTTAAATAAAAATAGAAAAGCGAATGAAACAGCTGCTGAATTTGTAAGAAATAAAATTAAATCAATTGTGAAAGATCAAAATATTTCTAAAAAACTAATGCCAAATTATCCTATTGGATGCAAAAGACTAGCTGTTGATACTGATTACTATAAAACCTTTAATAATCCAAAAGTTACTTTAGTTGATATAAAAAATAATCCCATTGAAAAATTTTCGTCTAACGGCCTATTTGTAGATCAAATAGAATATAATTTAGATGCAGTTATTATGGCAACTGGGTTTGATGCTATGACAGGAGCATTATTGAATATAGATATACGAGGCAGAAATAATGTTTCTTTACAAAATAAATGGGAAAATGGCCCCAAAACATATCTAGGAATATGTACAGAGAATTTTCCCAACATGTTTATAGTTTCTGGTCCAGGTAGTCCTTCAGTATTAACTAATATGTTAGTTTCAATAGAACAACATGTGAACTGGATATTTGATTGTATAAATTATTTAAAAGTAAATAATTTAAATACTATCGAACCTTCTTTAAAATCAGAAAATGAATGGGTAGAACATAATCAAGAAGTAGCAAAAGATCACGTCAGATCTTCGTGTAACTCATGGTATATAGGTGCAAATATAGAAGGGAAAGCAAGAATTTTTATGCCATATGTAGGTGGATTTCCCGAATATGTTAAAAAATGCCAGGAAGTATCCAACAATAATTATAAAGGATTCAAACTTAGCTAAAATTATTTACAAATCAATCTATTATTTTAATAGATCCGTTTTTAAAAATTTTATCTATTAATTCTGTTGATTTGGCACCTTTATTAACTTTTTTTTCTGCTTCTTTCTCTAGTTTTATAACTTCTTCTAATTTGTCTATTACATCATTAATAATTTTATGAGGAACAACTACTATACCATCTATATCTCCAACTATTATATCCCCAGAACTAATATTTACTTCTCCACAAACTATTGACATTCCAATGGTTCCAGGTCCATTTCGTGCAGGTGAATTGGGGATAGTTCCAGATGCAAAACATGGAAAAAAATGTTTATTTATACCCTCTATATCTCTAACATATCCGTCCGTAACAAAAGCCTTAACACCTCTATTTTTTGCTATTCCTAGCATTAAATCTCCCATAACAGCTGTTCCTTTAAATTTATCTGTAGCAGCAACAATTACATCTCCTTCCTCCGCTACTCCTATTGCTGCAATTGCAGCTAAATTATCTGCAGGTCCGCAAAGACAAGTGAGAGCAGAACCAACAAAATTAGAATATTTCTTACTTATTGCCTTAATATCTCCAGATAAAGCCCCTCTTCCACTTAACGCATCCACAATATGGCCCGTTTGAAATTTTTTAAAAGCATTTAATTGAGACTGAGAAGGCCTAATGATTTTTTTTTTCATAGTTAAAATTGGAGAATCTTCAATCATTGTTTTCCCATGTAAGTATTAAGGCTATAACACATATTAAAATTAATTAAAATATATAAAACGTCAAAATCTAATAAAAACTTATATTATCAACTTCAATATCTGCTTTATGATTTTTTCCAAAAGCCACTATTGCTATTGATGTAATATTTTTTGCGATAAATTTCCTAGACAACATAATACCAGACCTCTCAAACTTACCAAAAGAAACATCTATTTCTTCCCATGAATTTTGTGCTATAAAAGGTGCTTGATAATATTGCCAAGGTAAAAAAGTGCCTTTAGTACGAATATGAATATAATATTCTAATCCGTTACCTCTAACTGTAATTTTTATGCCACTTAAATTATCCTTTAACTTTTGTTCAATTTTTCTTCTAAACTGAATAAAGCCACCATTATTTTCTAAACTAACATTGCCTATCATTTTTGCATAAAATTTATTTTCATCCTTAATAAATAATACATTTCCTTCTGACACTCCTCCCATTACACTATCTGCAATAAATTCCCACCTTTTAGCAGGATTATTATTGAAATCATCAAATATCAAATCTTCACCAATACAAAACGCTGGAAAAAACAAAATTACAATAATTAAAATTTTGAACAAAAAAAATAAACCCTAAATAATTTTAAAAGTCATTACTATAAATAATATCATAAAGATCTATTTACAAAAATGATAAAATAGAGATTTTAAAGTTATACTTATTATTTTTTAAAATTATATAAAATCTTTATAAAATTTTAATCATAATTAAATATTAATATTATAGTATTCAATATTTATAATTAAATATTGGAACTAAAATTGAAAAAAAAAAATCAAGAAAAAATTCTTTTAATTCCAGGGATTATTATATTATTTATTTCACTTATAAGTCTTATAATCATTTCAATAAACATTAATTTATATTAATGTTTTTAAACCTTGAATAAAAATTACCCTTAGTATTTGTTTTAAAATATAATACTTTTCCATTAAGCTCATTTTCTTCGTCTTCATTTGCCATAGCAGAAGTGACAAACAACAAATTCATATCAGGTCCTCCAAATGCACAACTAGTGGGTCTTTTAATGGGAAGATTAATAATATCAATTACTTTTGAATTATTATCATATTTTACTAATCTTGAACCATCCCATTCCGCATTCCATAAATTATCATCTATATCTATAGTAGAACCATCTGGAAAACCTGAAAAATTAAAATTGTCTCTAAAGACTAATATATTTTCAAAATTATTTTTATCTTTTGAAAGTATTCCCTTATATATTTTCTTTGTATAAGTATCAGAAAAATATACTGATTTATTATCTATTGATGCTGCTAAAGAATTAGAAATTACTATATTATCAAACATTTTTTTTATCTCAAAATCCCTATCTAACATGTAAATAGATGCTTCAGGTCTTTTAGGACTAGACTCACTCATTGTACCACACCAAAACCTTCCAAAATTATCTGTTTTACCATCATTAAACCTTACTGATTTTGGTATATTAACTTTTAATTTTATTTTTTTTAAAATTTTTGAATTAATGTTATAAGTGGCAATAAATTTATCAAAAGCACAAAGTAAAATATCTTCGTTTTCAGTTAGAGAAATGGAACAAATTCTGTTTTTAAATTCCCAAGCATAATTTTTACCAGATGCATAATCCCATGCATGAAGTTTTTTTGATTCTATATCTACCCAATATAATCTTTGATAATTTTCATCCCAAATTGGAGATTCACCAAGCCTAGAATTTTCTTTTCCTATTACTTTATAATTTTGCAAATTAAAATTCTCACTTTTTATATTTTATAAATTTAGAATATTTAAAAATATTTTTTTACTGGTGTCCAAGTGGCATATCTTCTTTCGAGACGTATATCTTTGTCTTCATTATTCCATTTCAATTTATAAGGTTCAGAAATTTTAACATTTTTATTTAAATATTCTATATTAATTACAGAAAAAATTCCTTTCTTTGAATGCATTACAGCCCCCATATATGAATTACACTGTTCACATATTAAGAAATCTGCCGTTCTTGTTCCGTGTTTGACAATAATTAAACTTGAAATATTTTTCACATTATACTTAACATAGCCATTAGGATCTGAACAATAAATATGATTTTTAAATTTAGCACAAAATGAACAACTACAAACTCTCACCAACCAAATAGCAGGTGACAAATGCGTATAAAAATTATAACTTAAATTTTTACAACTACATTCAGATAAGTAACTTTTAAGTTCCATAAATCTCCTCAATAAGCTTTATGATGATCAAAAAATATATAGAATAAAATTTCTATATTAAATTTATTTTATAGTTATTGTAGGAGACGGATCTTCAACCCAATAATAACACCTTTGATGGGGTACGCCATTTTGTGCAGATCCAGAATTATTATAACCCGCTCCTAAGTTATTAGTTACATCAAATGACATACTTATAACTGGAACTTCTTCGGAAACAGTAAAAGGACTAGTTAACTCTTTAATAAAATCAAAAGTAGTAGCTGAGGGAAAATCATTATTTACTAATTGAACTCCTGTATCGGTATAGTCTCCAGCTGTAGGCCATGTACCATCTCCACCTTTCAGAAGATCAACTATAAAAACATTTAAAGCAGCCTCTGTTTGTCCTGCCGCATTATAGGCCGTAACAGTCTCTGTTCCAGCCGTCCCATTTGCTGAAGTCTTACAACCACCAGTAACTCCAGTTATTGTAACCGAGCCTGTCATACTAAAAGTTCTATTTATATTCCATCTCGCATGAGTATATATCTTTCCTACCTCTAAAAAAAATTCATCAACATATGTCCCAACATCGCCAGCTGCAGTAACAGAAGCTATATCAAAATTTTTCGACACATTACCTATTCGAGCAAAATTAGCACACGCAGCATCTTCACATAAATCCATACTATTGACGGTTACTACATACGATGAAGGCGTCGCCCATTCCGAATAAGATAAATTAGTGGAGAATATACTTATCGTAATAATCATGATTAGGTATAATATTTTTTTAAAGAATACCATAAACATCTAATTTCCTCTCTTCACTTTCACAGCACCTTTTACTACTTTTATAATTCTATTTTCTCTTAAAACTTTTTCAAACATTCTATGTCTTACACTTTCAAATTGAAACGCTTCTTTATTTTCAACTATATCAGATCCATTATCATTAAACTTAAAAGCATAATTAAAAACTAAATAAAAATCTTTATCATTTGTTCCATCATCATCTATACCTGTTTCTACATATAAGTTTCTATATACCTTTGAAGAAAAACCAACTTTATACCCATCTAACTCAAAATCTCCCCCACTTTCTGACCAATCATATAGCAAAGTAAAGAATGTAACACTATAGCCTTCTACAAGACTACTCGGCAGATGATAATCTATCCTCACATCATAACCATCCAAAGCTTTTTCTCTATCATTATTTGTAACTAATTTAATATCCGAAAAAGACTCATAATAATTAGTCCTTAAATCAAAAACACTTGTTAACAATTCAATTCCTAACCCTAATCTTTGATGTGTAACTTGTATTTCTCTATCATAAAAAATATTAGCTCCAAAAATCATTTTATCATCACTAAATAAATTTCTATATCCAAGACCTATGTTTAAAGTTGTATTATCATCATGCCTAAACAAACTAGTTTGATTAAAAATTACACTTTGCTCTTCCTCATAAATCGAAGACAAAGTAGTTAAAGAAAATGTATCAGGTGAATCTGATGAAAATGTATACTCCGCATCAAAATATTTAATAAACTCAGGAGTATGCTCATGCATAGCACCTACAATATAATTTCCTAAAATTTGTTTAGACGTTCCAACTAAATCATTAGCAATGGCAAAATTAGAAACAATAAACAAGAAAAATATAATTTGAAATCTTAGTAGAATATTTATTATCAAACCTAAAGTCCCCAAAAATATTGCGGCATACTAGCCCATTAAAATTATTTTGTAAAATTGTATATTCTATAACTTTAATTTTTGAAAGGATCTGATTTTATCCAATCTATTGTTTCTTTTAATAATGTTTTAAAGTCTCTTATATTTACTGATAAACTATCTCGCCTTGTAAAATCAAAAGCGGTAGGTTCAATTGCCGTTTCTTTTAAAGGTTCAGGCATTTTCATAGTTGGAAGTATTTTTTTACATTCTTTATATATATCTTGCCAATGTATACTATCATAAACACCGTAATACCTTCCAGAAGCTTTAGGGTTTTCATAAACAGCCAAAAATAAGTTTGCTAAATCTCTTATGTGAATCATAGAAACAGAATCATTAGGAATTTTTTCATGACGTGGATAACCTCCATCAATGACGTCTTTTAACCATGCGTATGGATTATGCGCCATATGTTCTGGCAAAACTGGGTCTCCGTAAATACCTGTAGGCATTATAATAGAAAGTCTTATGTTTTTTTCTTTACAAAATTTTATTGCTGCTTTTTCCATTACTGTTTTTGTTGCAGAAGTAAATTTTTTTGCCCTACACTGTTCTTCTTCATTAGACCAATGATCAACTTCATTTTTTATAGGCACCGATGGAACAGGATTAGTACTGGAAGTAGAAGAACATATTACAACATTTTGTAAGCCCTTTGTGTATGCAGATTGAAGAATATTTAAACAACCTTCAACTGTCGGCATTATAATTTCTTTATAACCTGTATCATAATCCATTTCTCTAGCTAGAGTACCGTCTTTTCCCTTGTAAGTTGGAATTAAACAAGAAATATAAACTACATCAGAATCAGTTAATGGTGCTAAAAAATCTTCTTCGTTCGACATGTGCGCTGAAAAAAGATCAAGACTACCAGCGTTATCTAAAGCCTTTAAATACTGTACTTTTTTAATATCATTTTTATTTCTTAATGTCCCATTTACATAGTAACCTTTTTCCAAAGCACAGCGCACTATACTTGAACCAACTAA
>TARA_B100000686_G_scaffold7807_2_pt1 | contig 13054 bp, 15 predicted proteins | sample TARA_B100000686 | Tara Oceans TARA_B100000686 (sample SAMEA2622733) | marine metagenome | biome: marine biome (ENVO:00000447); feature: marine epipelagic mixed layer (ENVO:xxxxxxxxx); material: "saline water (ENVO:00002010), including plankton (ENVO:xxxxxxxx)" | depth 150 m
TCAACACGTCTTCGTTTCCCGGGTCCTCACTGAGAGTCCGAGCACGATCGGTCAGTACTTCGGTCATTTCCGGCGCATTCGCGAGGCCTTCTGTGCTCAGCGCGTAGGATGCGCCAGTGTCTATCCTCCAGAGTGCCATCGAATGCCCCATACCGTGATCCGCTTCGTCGTGATGTGGTTCGGCCGGGCGCATAGGCGCGCCTCCAACGAGTCCGAGAATCTGCCGTGTTCGTTCGTACCAGCTATCCCCGCTGACGAACAGTCGCACGACCGCGATCTCGTCCGCGCCACGTGCCTCGAGTGTCGCAGCGGACTCCTGCAACGACGACGCATTGGCCATTCCAAAGGCGACCTCGATGTTGTAGTCATCGCGCAGCGGCTCTACAGCGGACAGCACGCCTTCGATCCATTCGGCCGAACCGCCGTGAGCCATGACCATCACGCCGGGGTCTGGTTGCTGCGCCTGGGCAGTGACAGACATTGCCGCCGAAAGAGTGATTGTAAGAAAAAGTTGTTTAATTGTTCCCTCTCCCACGGTTAGAAGTCGATGATCGTCGAATCCGGGTAAGCAAGCGAACATTAATGCTAATGATAATCATTCTCATTTGCAATGTCTGGTTTCAGCTGCGCATGCAAGGGTAGAGCGTCGGCTCGGTAACTCTTCATCGATTATTCAAAGCTAAGCAGAGTAGAGCCAAATCGGAAATCACCGCGGTTTGCGATGGTGCCGGGAGAGAGACTTGAACTCTCACACTGTTACCAGTACCGGATTTTGAATCCGGCGCGTCTACCAATTCCGCCACCCCGGCCTGAGGATTATTAGTTGATTAAATGTATGCTTCGCGTAGGTAATAACTGTAGCTACTCGATGTCAAACCCTCAACTTTCTGTGCATAGGAACTTTACCATGAAGTTGAGTTTTTTCAGTCTTGTGGATAAAGCTTTTAGGATTACGATAGGTGCTGTACTGCTCGATGGATCACCTATAGCAAAGAAAAAATTAATCCCTCCTGTCAGCATAATTAACAATTATTATGTCAATATGGCATCCAACAGTTATAGACATAAATTTTTTAATTATTATAAATAACATAAAGTTACAAAGGATATGGTTTTTTCTGATGGATCATTGCAACTATTTATTTGGTTTACGCATCTAGTTTGTTAGTTATGGGATCTTTAGTGCCACAAATAGATTCTGCACTTGTTGCGAAGGCATGTAAGGGCAATAGGGAAGCACATGCGAAGCTTTATGAGCTTTGTTCACCTATGGTTTATACCTTAGCAAGACGCATGTTGGTCTCTAGGGTAATGGCGGAGGATGTTTTGCAAGAAACATTTGTGGAAGTCATTAGAAAGATAAGTTCGTATAGGGGAGAGGCTGGTTTTGCTTTTTGGGTGCGCCGCATTGCGGTAAATAAGTGCCTCATGAATCTAAGGTCTGCATGGAATTCAAGGCGTTTAGATATAGAGCTAACAGATGATATTTGCCCAAAAACTGATGGAGAACAAGCTGGCAAACAGGCAGATTTGGAATACGCGCTTGCTGAACTTTCAGCAACCTCTCGGGCGGTCGTGTTGTTACATGACGTAGAGGGATATACGCACAAAGAGATTGGTCAAATGATGGGTAAAACTACTAGCTTTTCAAAATCACAGCTTGCAAGAGCGCATGAACGTTTGCGCGGACTTTTAGATGATCCGCCTTTAGAGGATGAAAGACACGTATGCATATCAGAACTGAAGACCTATTAAAGATTCGTGATGGCGAACCCGTAGACGCGAAAATTCGCGTTGCTGTTGATAGTGATGATCAGTTAAAAGCGGATCTGGATTATTTGCAGGAAACACAGAATGCTTTGCAGTCCTTGCCTGCTTTAGAACCACCCTCCGGCATATGGGAGAGCATTGCTGAAACCTCATTTGACTCGTCTAATTCATCAGCAAGACAGTGGCCGCTTCGTAGCATGATTGCAGCAACTTTAGCGGCAGTGGTTGTTTTAGCAGTAATACGTTCACCACAGCCCCCAGACTTTAGCGAAACTATGCTTGAGACAAATACTGAGATTGCTGATGCCGATTCTATTCAGCGAGCTGCCACTTCTACTTATGATTCATTGGTTGCCGAGTCAGAGGATCTTGAGCGTCAGCTGAATCAGATTGGATACCAGCCGAAGCTTATAAGTGCCGGCACGATGTCGACAATTGTAAGTTTAGAGGATGAAATCGCCTTAGTAGACGCACAGCTTATGTATGCAAGAACGCTACAGCCTATGCAAACAGAAGCATTATGGGAGACCCGAGTTGGTCTGATGGATGCATTAGTCAATGTACGTTATACGCACTCGCAACTTTCTGGGTTTTAGAGGCATCTGATAGCTAACAGTTAAGGAATTATTGGAGTTGTAATGATGAATAGAGTATCGGTAGTCATAGTAGTCGCACTTATGACTTTTTTTGGTATAGCGAGTCAGGTTAGTGCCCAAGTAAGTGGGGCAGAGCAATCTCGCATGGAACTGCGGCAGGCACACCAGGCAATGCAAGAGGCTGCAAGAGAGGTTGCAAGATTGTCTACCCAGATGCGTGGGCAGGTTGAGGGAGGCTTGGTGAGCGAAAGCAGGGCTTGGCTGGGAATTACCATAAGTGATGTCGAAGACGGGGTTAGGGTTGACGGTGTATCACCTGAGGGTCCTGCCGATCAGAGTGGTGTAGAGACAGGCGATGTGATTATTGCAATGGATGGAGCTGAACTGTCCGGCAATTCACCTTCTGAGTTATTGATTACCCAAATGCAGAATTTTTCACCAGGCGACATAGTCCCTCTTACCTTGGTACGCAACGAAATGGAACAAGATATTGAAATAGTTACTCAAGGGCTTGAGCCTCAAATGTTTGGTCGTCGTCCGTTGCCACGAAGAGCGGCTCGAGAATTTATCAAGCGCAACTTTAGAAATGGTGCTGGTGATGACCTGAAGCCAGGATTTGATAGTCGCTGGAATGGATATATTTGGAATGATTTGGAGCTTGTTGAGTTAACACCTGAGCTTGCTAGTTACTTTGGTGTTGATACAGGAATCCTAGTTGTTAGAGCGCCTTCAAATGTTACGGAAATGCTAGACGGAGATGTAATTCTTGAAATAGGCACTAGAACTCCCCGTGATACTGAACATGCTTGGCGTGTGCTGAAAAGTTTTCAAGGAGGAGAAAACTTGGAACTACTTATTATGCGTGACCAACAGCGCCAAACACTTGAAATTCAACTTGAATCCCCATAGTTAACTCAACTAGGTTTAGCAGAACATTTAATTTATTTTAAGTGCAGATAATTAGAGCCGGCCCATGTGGCCGGCTTTTTTTATTTCAACGATATGCATAATCATGAAATTTGCAGGTTAAAATCGCGTCGCCATGGATCGAACTGATTTTAACTATGATTTGCCATCAACCCTAATCGCCCAGGCGCCATTGGCTAAACGTAAAGATAGTCGTTTACTTGTGCTTAGAGATGGTGAGGTTAGTGACAAGCGCTTTTTTAACTTACCGGACCTTTTGTCTCCGGGTGATTTGCTAATTTTGAATGATACGCGAGTGATTCCAGCGCGTTTCCATGGTCGAAAATCGACTGGTGGTGCAGTTGAAGTACTTCTTGAGCGGATCACTGCAAAACGTGAGGCAAGAGTCCAAATAAAAGCAAGTAAGAGTCCTCGGTCTGGGACAGAACTTCTTTTTGCTGATGATGTTCATGCATTGGTGAAAGGGAGAGCTGATGCATTATTCGATCTTGTATTTAATAAGGATATTGAGACGTTTCTTAAAGATCATGGGAAGATTCCGCTTCCGCCATATATTAATCGTACTGCTGATCTTCGGGATGAGACTCGATATCAGACTGTATACGCACGAGAAAACGGAGCTATTGCTGCACCTACGGCAGGCTTGCATTTTGATGAGATGGTTTTTTCAGAGTTGGAAAGAAGATCTATCAAGACAGGTTTTCTGACTTTACATGTGGGGGCAGGAACCTTTACTCCTGTACGCACGAAGCATATCGAAGATCATACCCTCCATGGTGAATGGGTGTGTGTTTCGGAGGAACTATGTGAACTTATCATGGCGACTAAGCAGCGTGGGGGAAGAGTTGTTGCTGTTGGTACTACTGTTGTACGTGCTTTGGAGAGCGCTGCTTTAGATGGAATATTAAAGCCTTTTGAAGGGGAAACTAGCCTTTTCATCTATCCTGGGTTTTCTTTTCAAGTGGTGGATGTTTTGATAACCAACTTTCACTTACCAGAGTCGTCTCTTTTAATGTTGGTTGCTGCCTTTGCCGGGCAAGGGCCAGTACTTGAGGCTTACCGTTATGCGGTTACTAATGAGTACCGATTTTTCAGCTATGGCGACGCCATGTTAGTGATCCCATGAAGTTTGAATTGCTTAAAACTAGTGATGGCTCTCGAAACGGAAGGATAGTCTTTGACAGGGGAATCATAGATACCCCAACCTTCATGCCAGTTGGAACCTACGGTACTGTCAAGGCGATGATGCCCGAGGAACTTCGCACCATTGGTAGCCAAATTGTTTTGGGTAATACCTTTCATCTTATGCTTCGCCCAGGTGTAGAGGTGATAGAGGCACATGGTGGTTTGCATGAATTTATGGGCTGGGAAAGGCCTATTCTTACGGATTCTGGTGGTTATCAGGTTTGGAGTCTGGATACACAGGAGATTTCTGAGGATGGAGTAAAGTTTCGGTCTCCAGTTGATGGTGATCTGGTGTTTTTAACGCCAGAGAAGTCTGTTGAAATTCAGCATCGTCTTAATGCTGACATCATTATGGTTTTCGATGAGTGCACGGCTTATCCAATAGAAAAAAGTGAGGCAAAACGTTCTATGGATTTATCTCTCCGATGGGCTGATAGGAGTCGAAGAACATTTGATGAGTTTTGTGTAGATACAAAATCGGATGCTGCATTGTTTGGGATTATTCAGGGAGGGGTTTTTCCATCTTTAAGACAAGAATCCCTCGAGGGGCTTATTGAAATAGGCTTTGATGGCTATGCGCTTGGTGGTTTAGCTGTTGGTGAGACGGAAGAAGAGCGCCTAGCAGTTCTAGAGACCATTAATCCTCTTATGCCATTAGATAGACCCCGTTACTTGATGGGTGTCGGCACACCGGAGGATCTCATTAAGGCCGTATCCTATGGTATGGATATGTTCGACTGCGTCATGCCAACGCGCCATGCTCGCAATGGGCGGTTATTTACTGCAAAAGGCTCAATCAATATTCGTAATCAAAGATTCCGGAACGATACTGGCCCTATTGATGAGTCGTGTAACTGTCAAACCTGCCAGCACTTCAGTCGGTCCTATATCAGACATCTTCAGAAATGTAATGAGATATTAGGGTCTAGGCTTGCAACCCTACACAATCTTCACCACTATCAAATGCTTATGTCTGATATGCAAATGTCAATTAGGGCACAGAGTTTTGCTGAATTTGCCTCCGAGAGGCTGGAGAACTATGCCGAGATGGGCGATCCTTCGCAGGATTCTAGTTAAACCTATGTCATAATACTTAATAGTGCTAGCTACGACTTTTAAATAATCAAAAACTGAGCTAAAGAAACTATGGATTTCTTCATAAATCAAGCGTGGGCCCAAGCGGGTGGTCAGGCAAATGCTTTTACGAGCTTTCTGCCTCTTATAGTCATATTCGTCCTGTTTTATTTTTTGCTGATAAGGCCTCAGCAGAAACGTGCAAAAGAGCATAAAAAAATGGTGGATGAGTTAGCTGAGGGTCAAGAGGTGGTCACAGCAGGTGGTGTTCTTGGGAAGGTCGCATCTGTGAATAATGACTGGATTACATTAGAGGTCTCAGACGGTGTCTCTTTAAAGGTACAGCGCGGCACGATCTCTGTAGTGGTCCCTCCTGGCACCATCAAGAATTCCTGAGATATTTACATGAACCGTTTTCCGCTTTGGGGAAATCTATTAGTTGCTCTCATAGTATTGGGCGGATTGGTATTCGCATTGCCAAACGTCTTTGGTGATGATCCTGCGTTGCAGATCACAAGAGAGGATGGCAACCCGATTACTGATATCACCTTGTCTGGAATTAATGCTTCTCTAGACACTGAAGAAATAGAGTTCTTCCAGCCAGTTGCTGATGAGCAGGCGGTTATAGTTCGATTCCCAGATGTAGCTTCACAGTTACGTGCAAGTGAGGTGCTTGGGGAAACACTTCCATTTCATATTATTGCTTTAACACTTGCTCCCCGAACACCTGCTTGGCTAAGCGCTATTGGTCTTGAGCCAATGAGTTTAGGGCTCGATCTTCGGGGTGGTGTCCATTTTCTATATCAGGTGGATCTTGATTCCGCATTAGACCAACTTATGCAGACGTATGTGCAGGATCTACGTACTCGTCTTCGTGAAGCGACAATCCGCAACACGGGTATAGAGATAGTCGGAGGCGATACCATTCAATTTGGTGTTTTGGATCCGCTAAGAGTTAACGATGCTGAACAAATTATTCGTGTGTTGGACCCATTGTTGATTGTGGATAGAACAACGGTTGATGGTCAGCCAGGTTTTCAGGTTGAATTAGCCCCTACACAGGTTACGGAACGTCAGAATTTTGCTATCCAGCAGAACACGATTACTTTAAGGAATAGAGTAAATGAGCTTGGGGTTGCTGAGCCGGTTGTACAGCGTCAAGGACTGAACCGGATTGTTGTTCAGTTACCTGGTGTACAAGACCCTGCGCAAGCAGAACGAATACTGGGAGCAACTGCTACATTAGAATTTAGGCTAGTGGACTGGGAGAATGATCCTTACGATGCGGATCAAAATAATCGTCCACCAATAGGCTCGTTACTCCGTTATCATCGTGATGGCCGACCAGAATTACTCAGAAGAGATTTGATCGTATCTGGGGATCAGTTGACTGATGCTTCATTCGGTTATTCACAGGGACAACCCGCGGTTTTCGTCCGTCTTAATAGCCAGGGTGCTAACCGAATGCTTGAGACAACCCAAGCAAATTTAAGACGGCCTATGTCCGTATTATTTATTGAAGAAAAACCGGAGCTGATTGAGCGAGATGGCGAGGAGATTCTTCGTAATACGCGAGAAGAAACTGTTATCAGTACCGCAACAATCCAAGGTGTTTTCTCAAACAATTTTCAGATTACAGGGATTACACCGTTCGAGGGTCAAGATCTTGCGCTGATGCTGAGGGCCGGTGCTTTAGCAACACCGATTTTAAAGGTAGAAGAGCGAACTATTGGGCCAAGTCTAGGACAGGATAATATAGAAAGTGGCCGAACAGCTGTCTTAACAGGCTTCTTCCTGGTTGTGCTATTTATGGCATTTTACTACCGGGTCTTTGGTATAACAGCGGATCTTGCGCTATTTGCTAATCTGGTATTGATCGTTGCACTGCTTTCAATGTTACAAGCATCCCTGACCTTGCCTGGTATAGCGGGTATTGTTCTGACTGTTGGTATGGCAGTAGATGCGAATGTTCTGATTTTTGAACGGATTCGTGAGGAATTGCGTAATGGCAACTCTCCTCAGGCTAGTATTCGTGCGGGTTATGAAAAAGCATTCTCCACTATTGCTGATGCGAACATCACCACGCTGATCGCTGCGTGCGTATTATTTGTTTTTGGTACAGGGCCAATTCGTGGTTTTGCGACAACCCTCGGGCTTGGAATCATGACGTCAATGTTTACTGCCATCATTGGAACCAGAGTGGTTGTAAATTTAATCTATGGTAATCGTCAGGTTGAAAGACTAGCTATCGGTGGCACGTTAGGACGCAGCGGTGCTTAGTCCAAATCTAAATATAAATTTTATGGGTGCTCGCCGTATAGCACTTATATTTTCTGCAGTGGCGATTGTTTTCTCGCTAGGTTCTCTCATTACGCGAGGGTTGAACTTTGGGCTTGATTTTTCTGGGGGCTACCTTTTAGAGATGTCCTACTCAAGCGAAGTGGATCTAGCAGATATTCGTTCTGCGCTTGCTGAGGAAGGGTTTGAAAATCCTTTAGTACAGAATTTTGGTACTGTTTCTGATGTGCTTGTGCGGCTTATGCCTCAGGATGTGGCTGGCGATACAGAAACAAGAGATCGTGTAGTTGCCACCTTAAGTGCTCAAGATCCTTCAGCAGAGTTACAGCGATTTGAGTTCGTTGGCCCCCAGGTTGGTGATGAACTCACAGAAGATGGCGCACTTGCGATGCTTATAGCCCTCATACTTATTTTTATCTATGTAATGCTGCGTTTTAGATGGAAGTTTGCTGTTGGTACGATATCTGCGCTTGTTCACGATGTTATTGTTGTATTTGGTTTTTTCTCTATCTTTGGAGTTGCTTTTGATTTGACTATTGTTGCGGCCCTGCTTGCGACAATAGGCTATTCCCTCAATGATACGATCGTGGTTTTTGATAGGATTAGAGAGAATTTTCGTGTTATGAGACGCGGAACATCAAAGGAAATTATTAATGCCTCTATTAATCAGATGTTAGGGCGAACAATGATTACAAGCCTTACTACCTTATTGGTTTTATTGTGCTTATTTTTCTTAGGTGGAGAAGCCATTTCTGGGTTTGCACTAGCGCTTGTTGTGGGAGTTATTATTGGCACCTATTCCTCAATTTATATTGCTAGTGCTTCTGCTTTGGCGCTCAATGTTTCGACAACCGATCTTATTCCACAAAAACGAGAAGAGATTGACGATATGCCCTAGTTGTTTATTTGGTCTTAAGTTTCAACCAAGAAAAACCACAATTTTTCGTGTCAGTGTTTTCCTAATCAGGGGAGATCAGATGCATAAGGCGTAAGCAGCTCTGAAAGCGCCAAATATATTTTTGGGTTACCAGCTACTACGTGGCCGTTATTAAGATAGTTATCTGTTCCACGATAATCGCTAATACGCCCCCCAGCTTCTTTAAGTATTAGTGCTCCTGCAGCTATATCCCATTTTTTTAGATCCATTTCCCAAAAACCATCAACCCGACCCGCGGCAACGTAACAGAGATCAAGAGCAGCCGACCCGGTTCGACGAACACCAGTACTTTGCTTGATAACTTCTTTAAGCATTCCGAGGTAGTCGTCAATAAGTTGATCTTTACCTCTATACGGAAATCCCGTAGCAATTAAAGACTGCCGCATTTGTGTGCGCTTGCTTACACGTATTCGACGATCATCTAGCTGCGCCCCTTGCCCTCGGCTAGCTGTAAAAAGTTCTTGACGGAGCGGGTCATAAACTACCCCATGTTCAAGTTGACCTTTAAGCATTACTGCAATAGAGACAGAGAAAACGGGAAATCCGTGGAGATAGTTTGTTGTTCCATCCAGCGGATCAATAATCCACTCATACTCGTGATCTCCACTCTTGCCGCTTTCCTCTGCCAGGATCGAGTGTTCTGGATAATATTCCTTAATTACACCGATAATGGCCTCTTCTGCAAGCCTATCAACTTGGCTAACGAATTCGTTGTGTCTTTTCTGTAAAACTTCAAGCCGTTCAATCCGATTAAGATTACGAATCATAATGACTGCAGCTTCGCGTGCTGCACGTACAGCTATGTTTAATATTCCATGCATGGTGGTTTAGATGGTTAGATTGATTCGGAGTGTCGACATTAGAGGGGTAGAATACTCGTTCCGTCAACATAAAGAGAATTTGATTAGGATTTATTATGCGCGTACCAGTGCGTATTGTACTTGTTGGAACTTCACACCCAGGAAATATTGGTGCAATTGCTAGGGCAATGAAGACCATGAATCTAGATGATCTGGTATTGGTTTCTCCTAAGGACTTTCCTAGTGCTGAGGCAACAGCTCGCGCTTCTGGCGCTGATGACGTGCTTTCTCAAGCACGAATGGTAGATTCTTTGAGTGAAGCAGTCGCTGATTGTGGTTTTGTTGTTGGAGCCAGTGCACGTCTACGCAGTCTTACTTGGCCTACCATTGACCCTCGAAGTGCAGCCAAAGAAATGTGGTCAAAAATTGCACATACTCAGGTTGCAGCAGTATTTGGTCCAGAGCATTCTGGGCTAACTAATGAGGATATGGCCTATTGTCAGAAACTTGTGCATATACCAGCAAACCCTGACTATTCATCGTTGAATATTGCTATGGCCGTTCAGATTCTATGTTATGAACTTCGTATGGCTAGTATAGATTTCGAATCGTTTCTGAGGGATGAAGCTCCCGCATCTGAAAACCCTTTAGCAAATGCTCAGGAGCTTGAGGGATTTCATCAGCATCTCGAGGATTTATTGGCGGATGTTGGCTTCTTGAATCCGGATCATCCTAAGCAACTCAAGCTGCGACTGCGTAGGATTTTTCATCGGGCAAGCCTTGATCGTAATGAAGTGAATATTTTGCGTGGTGTATTAGCGGCGCTTTCTCCAGATTCTTCTAATAAGACCGAGAAGAACCTTACAAACAAAAATTAATAGCATGGAAGCCAAGAAAATATATCTCGACTATGCAGCTACGACTCCGGTGGATCCAGAAGTTGTTGAGGCAATGATTCAGTGCTTAGGCCCGGATGGGGATTATGCTAATTCGTCTTCATCACATTTTTTTGGCAAAAGCGCTAAGGTTCATATTGATACGGCACGCGGTCAGATTGCTGCTCGTATTGGTGCTGAAGTAGATAGTATTTGTTTCACATCTGGTGCAACAGAGTCTGACAACATGGCTTTGATCGGTACTATGAATGCAAATCAACATCGTGGGCGGCATTTGATTACCTCGACACTGGAGCATAAGGCTGTGTTAGATACTGCTTATGCGCTTAAAGACCAAGGGTTTGAGATTACTTTTGTTGATCATGATGAACATGGTGTTATTAGTACACAGCAACTTGCTACAGCAATACGAAATGACACAGTCCTTGTATCAATTATGCATGTGAATAATGAGACTGGTGTTTTGCAAGATCTTGCTGCCCTTGGCGAGCTCTGCCAAGAGAGGGGCGTATTATTTCATGTGGATGCAGCACAGAGTGTAGGGAAGGTTCCTTTGAATGTTGCAGATTTCTCGGTAGATCTTGTTTCACTAACTGCCCATAAAGCCTATGGTCCTATGGGCATCGGTGCCCTTTATATTCGTAAGGGTATGAAAATCGCCCCTATGATCTATGGTGGTGAGCAGGAGTGGGGCTATCGCTCTGGAACTCTAGCAACACATCAGATTGCTGGCTTTGGTAAGGCATTTGCTCTGGCTGATCCAGATCAGGAGGGGCCACTACTAGCAGCCAGGCGTGATCAGCTATGGGCGGGACTGAAGGTTATAGAGGGAGTATCCTTAAATGGTCATGCCACGAAGCGATCCCCACATATTTTGAATGTTACGTTTGCGGGTGTAGAAGGAGAAAGCCTAAGAACTTCGCTTGCAGATGTGGCTATTTCTGCTGGTTCGGCTTGTAATTCTGATGTTCCTGATCCATCCCATGTGCTACGTGGGATGGGATTGAGTGACGCTCTTGCTTCTAGTAGTTTGCGGTTTAGCGTAGGTCGTTTTACTACAGAATCTGATATTGACTATGTTTTAAAGAGGGTTCGTGAAGAGGTGCTTAGGCTTAGAGAGTTAGCCAGCGGAGCACCAGAATGGACTGTAAGTTAATGCGTCGGACGCATACTTTGCGCTAAACTATTGACTAGATTATGGATTACGAGTCTGAAGTTAAGCAGCGCTTTCTTTCGCCAAATAGGGTTAAAAGTTTCGAGGAAGGTATTGCAGGGGTCGTTTCAGGCGAGTCATCAGATCGAACTTTAAATGTTTGGGTCCGTTTTCAGGTTCAAGTAATTAATGGGTTAATACGAACTATTCGTTTTAATGTATACGGTTGCCCTTACACGGTAGCCGCTGTTGATTGGGCGGCGGAATGGTTAGAAGGCCGTGAGACTGGCGCATTATTAGACTTAGGAATGATTGATCGACGGAAGGAACTAGGCGTTCCTGTAGATAGACTAGGTAAGTTGCTGCTGATTGAAGATGCTGCGGCAGCTTGTCAGAAAAAACTAGAGCGATTAACGACGCAGGATGGAAATTAAGGATGGCTATATCACTTACTGAAAGCGCGGCTGACCGTGTACGGGGTCATTTAGAACGTCGTGGCCATGGTGTAGGACTTAGGCTTGGAATTAAGAAAACAGGCTGCTCTGGCTATGCTTATGTTGTTGATTATGCGGATTCAATAGATTCGGACGATGTTGTATTTAGTGAGTTCGGTGTAAAAGTTGTGGTTAACAGTGACAGTCTAAAATTGATCGATGGAACTCAGGTCGATTTTGTCAAAGAGGGTATAAATGAAATGTTCAGATTCCATAATCCGAATATCAAAGGTGAGTGCGGTTGCGGTGAAAGTTTTAGTGTCTAAGAAAGAAGGTGAATAATGTCGTTAGAAAGAACTCTTTCCATAATTAAGCCAGATGGCGTGCAAAAAAATCTGATCGGTGAAATCTACCGACGATTTGAACAACAAGGACTTCAGATTGTTGCGGCAAGGATGTTACATCTCTCCCAGAAACAGGCTGAAGGCTTTTATGAGGTTCATAAAGAACGACCCTTTTATTCTGACCTTGTACGTTATATGAGATCTGGTCCAGTAGTTGTACAGGTCCTTGAGGGAGAGAATGCAATACAAAAAAACCGTGAAATTATGGGTGCAACGAATCCAGCAGAAGCTGATCCAGGAACAATTCGGGCAGATTTTGCAGGTTCTATAGAAGAAAATATTGTGCATGGCTCTGACGGCCCAGATACTGCTGTTCATGAGATCAGCTTTTTCTTCGATGAGGAGGAGATTTGCGCGAGAATGCGCTGAGTTCAATATCTACGGAATCAGGGAAGCTAAACCTCATTGGTCTTGCGCCAGATTCACTAGCCAAATTCTTCGTTGGTTTGGGAGAAAAGCCATACCGCGTTAAACAGATTATGCGCTGGATTTATCAGCGTGGTGTATTGGAATTCGACGAGATGACCGACTTAAGTTTGCGATTGCGTAGCCAGCTTAATCTTGTTGCCACCATGTCCTT
>TARA_B100000686_G_scaffold298464_1_pt1 | contig 13028 bp, 11 predicted proteins | sample TARA_B100000686 | Tara Oceans TARA_B100000686 (sample SAMEA2622733) | marine metagenome | biome: marine biome (ENVO:00000447); feature: marine epipelagic mixed layer (ENVO:xxxxxxxxx); material: "saline water (ENVO:00002010), including plankton (ENVO:xxxxxxxx)" | depth 150 m
ATCTTACATTTGTAATGGCTAGTGTTAATACTCTTACTGTAACATATTTTCTTGCGATTGAAAGATACCCATTTTTAGAACCCATATTTCCAAGTTTTATACACTATGCTCTAATTACTGTGTCAATTGGGATTCCAACTCTAATAGTTATTGGATATGCACATTGGAAGCGAAGTTCTGCTAGAAAAGCTGAAGTGGACATCTATTATGAAACTAATCCGTACATTATGAGAATATTAGTCAATACCGAAATGATGATTAAACTTAACCTAGAACTCACCAAAAAATTGAACGACTCTGATGATAAACAACTCTCTGTATCAGAAAAAGAACAATTATTAAAAATACAAGATGAGTTATCAGAGTTTGTAAATTCTAGAAAATTTAAAAATAAATCTTGGCAAGAAACTGAAGATTGGAATTTCTTCAAAAAGAATATTGAATAAACAAAAGAATTTTAATCACTTACTATGAAAGAGATATCCATTGGTTGATAAAATAAGAATTGCAGTAATCTATACACAGGAATTCAAATTCATGTCGCCTGACTATAGAGATAATACATTATATTATTTCTTTAAACATGCATTAACTCGAAATAAAAAATTAAGTGTTGAGTTTTTCCTTACTAAAGAAAAATTTGATACAAAACCTCTAAAAAATAAATTTGATGTCATATTGTTACTTGATAATAGATTACCTCATATTCCAACTGAACTAACAGATATCAATGAAACGAAAATTCCTGTCATATCTAGAACTGGAGATCCACATACAATAAAAAAATATGGACGATTAAAAATTCATGAATCCCATAAAATAAAATATCTTTTTGGTCCTATGACTTCTGAATATTTACATAAATTTTATCCAAAAGAAATAAAATTTAAATTAATTTTTGCAGGATTGGAATCATCTCTGTATGAATCAATAAAACCTTTTTCTGAACGTATCTCTAATAAAATATTAAATACTGGGAATGTAGGAAATATAAAATTAAAATCTAGACTTGCAAATTCAATATTAAATCCTGGAAAATCAACATGGCATTTTTATAAATTAAGAACTATGTGTAATGAACTATCATATGTAGATTATTCAGGTATGAAAGGAAATTCATATATTCATAAAGATTATCCATCATACATTTCTAGTTACAAGAGTGCAATTGCTGCATCAACTTATTACGCTGTAATCAAGCACCTGGAACTCACAGCTGCTGGATGTTTAACATTCATGGAGGTTTCAGATAAAAATAATGATGCAGAAATTTTAGGTTTCAAAGATTACGAAAATGCAATTTTCATAAATGAAAAAAATTATAAAAACAAATTTGAAGAATTTCTCTCTAATCCAAATGATTCATTGTGGGAAAAAATTGCAAATAATGGAAGAAAACATACCTTGAAAAATTTGAATAATGATAAATCAGTTGAATCTCTAATTGAATTAATTGAAGAAGTAATTCAATAAGACAAAATTCACTTAAAAACAAAAAAACATTTTACAAGAACAAAATTTTAAGAAATTGATGAATTACAAAATCTTGATAGTTGTATCATTAGTGATGATCATTGTTGGTGGAATATTTAGTGTTAGTATGAGAAGCTATATTCATACATATGATACAGAATGGGAAGGAATTCTTTCTGATGAAAAAAAACAAAATAAATCTAATAAAATATTCCTAATCGGTTCTAGTGGAATTTATCCTATAGATGCTTTACAAATCAATCAATATTTTGATAAAACACAAAAAGATTTTGAAATTTACAATTTAGCTGATGTTGCTGACAATCCTAAGAAAAGACTGGATAGTATAGAAAACATTCTCAAAAACAAACCTACAATAGTAATTTTTGGTCTTGGTATGCTGGAATTTGAAAAAAATAAAAAATTAGATTATGATTATTGGGAATACATTCTTTATCCAAAACAAATTAAGAATAAAATTTTCGAAACATCGATTGATCCATTAATCAATGATATTCAAACATCTCCTAAAGAAAGACATTTGACATTGATAAAAAATTCTCTTTTTGGTCCTGATCAAAAATATCATCCATTTGTCAATCATTCTCCAACAAATATTAGCAAATTAGAAATCATTGAAGGTCCAAATCATGAACTTGATATGTCTACTTCAAGTGAGAATGTAATTGCACTAACTAAAATTGTAAATATATTACAAGAAAATAAAATTAAAGTTGTTTTAGTTACTAATCCTTACAGTGATGTTCAGCTTCAAAAAATTCCTAATAATGAAATAAACAAATTTGAAAATTTCTTTAACACTTTTTCTAAAGAGAATAATATTAGTTCATACTTCTTACATGAAAAATATTCAAAACTAGATATCTGGCGAGATCCTTCCCACATAGCGATTCATCCAGATGCTAAAATCTATACTGATGATGTAACAAAAATAATTACAAAGGAAATTAAAGATGTTATTTAATTCACTTGATTTTCTTGCATTTTTTATTATTGTACTAGCAATAATTTCTATTTGGAAATACAGAAAATTTCAACATATTTTTTTAATTACATCAAGTTTCTTTTTTTTATATTATACTGATAATTATTTTGTAGTTCTACTTCTTTTTACAATTTTAATTCATTTCTATATTGGACAAGCAATTTACAAATCTAAGACAATTCTTCAAAAGAAGATATTTTTTATTATAGGCATTGGTTCAAGTTTAGGATTACTTGGGTTCTACAAATATGCTGATTTTACCATAATGCAGTTTAATATTTTAGGAAATTTATTTGATCTTGGGTCTGAAATTCCCTTATTGAATTTGGCATTACCAATTGGAATTTCTTTCTATACATTTCAATCGTTAAGTTATATCATTGATATCTGGCGTGGAAATCTTGAACCTAGTAAATCTCTAAAAGAATATGCATTTTTTGTCGCATTTTTTCCTCCACTTGTCGCAGGGCCCATATTACGTGCAAGTAATTTTCTACCACAGCTTAGAGAAAAAATTTCAAATTCTAATTCAACGCAAATTTTAAAACAATTTGTTATCACTAATACAAATCTTAAATTTGGTATAACGTTGATGACTCTTGGTTTTGTTAAGAAAATGTTTTTCTCAGATAACATTGCTCCATTAGTAAATAATATTTTCTCAAATCCTATAGGAATGGAATCAAGTTCAATTATGTTAGGAACAATTGCATTTGGAGTTCAACTTTATTGTGATTTCTCTGGGTATTCAGACATAGCAATAGGTGCTGCAGCAATTTTAGGTTTTAAAATTCCATTAAATTTCAACAAACCATTTTTTGCAACATCTCCTTCAGATTTTTGGGGTAGATGGCACATTAGTTTGTCTACATGGGTAAGAGATTATCTATATTATCCATTAGTTTTCAAAAATAGAAAATCATCTGGAATAGTTTTCCTCGGTTTGTTAGTATCTATGTTTTTAATGGGGTTATGGCATGGCGCATCTTGGAATTTTATTATTTGGGGTGGAATACATGGAATATTTTTAGCATTATATACAATTTTACGTAAGAGTTTTCCAAAAGCTGGCTCAAATGATTTTCTTAAAACAAAATTTGGAAAATTTTTATGTATTTTAGGTACGCAGTATGTGGTATTTTTTACATTTATTGCATTTAGAGTACAAGATTTTGATTCAATGGTCTATTCAATGCAAAAATATGTTTTCTTTGATTTTAAAGTAGATCAAACATTAGAGATAATGGAATCTAATACTGTTGCAATAGGATTTCTTGTTTTATTCATCATTCTACATCTGATTTCATTTAAACATGGAAATATTCCTGAAAAATTTTCAAATCTCAAATTAAGATATTGGGCATGTTTCCTATTCGTCAGTTTTATTTCTATAGCCACATTTTATATTGGCAGCGCACAAGAATTCATCTATTTCCAATTTTAGTTATTTTATGAGCAACTTTTAATGTATAATTGAAATTATAGCAACAGATGGAAAAAAAACTATCAGAATATCTCACATTAGCCAAAAATATACAGTTTCAAAATAATAATAAAGAAATCAAAATAGCTATTTTAAGCAGTTTCACGATTAATGGATTGGATGAATGTCTAAAAGTAAAATCTTTTTTGTCAAAAATCAATTATAAATCCTATATTGGAAATTATAATCAACATTTTCAAGATATTTTTAATGAAAAAAGTAATCTATATCAATTTGAACCTGATTTAACATTCCTTATCATAGATGCAAGATCATTTTTAGGTCAATTATTCAGTAATCCTTATTCATTTACTACAAAAGAACGTCGAGAAATTTTTAATGAAAAAATCAATTATTTAAAGAATGCAATCGAAATTTTTGAAAAAAAATCTAACAAAAAACTTGTGATTTTTAATTTCCAAGTTCCTTCTTTCTCACCCGGTGGAATAATTGAAAATAAATCTGAATTTGGATTACACGAATTAATTTATGAATTTAATAAATCACTTACTGAATTAACAAAAAAGAATAATTCATTATTTATATTCGATTTCAATCAATTTGTATTAAAATTTGGTGAAAATAATATTTTTAATTACAAACAATTTTTCTTGGGTGATATACAAATTTCATTTGATTACCTCCCATTTCTTGCAAACTATATGTTTGCATATATCAAACCGGTATTAGGTCTAAACAAAAAATGTATAGTATTAGATCTTGATAACACATTATGGGGTGGAATTGTAGGTGAAGATGGATTTAATGGAATTGAATTGGGACACACACCAAATGGAAAAGCATATGTTGAATTTCAAAAAAAACTTTTATCACTTTGGCAACAAGGAATAATTCTAGCAATAAATAGTAAAAATAATTTTGATGATGCAATGAAAGTAATTAAAGCGCATCCCAATATGATATTAAAAGAAGAACATTTTGCAAGTATTCAAATTAATTGGAATGATAAGGCATTGAATCTAAAACAAATATCAAATGAAATAAACATAGGAACTGATTCCATGGTATTTTTTGATGATGATAAATTAAATCAAGAGCGAATTAAACAAGAATTCCCTCTAGTTTTAACTGTTGAATTGACTAAAGATCCGTCTGACTATGTAAAAATTTTAGAAGAATTAAAAGAATTTGATGTTTTAACCAGAACTGAAGAAGATAATAAAAGAGGTCAAATGTATACACAACAAAGAAAACGTAAAGAATTTGAAGAAACTGTATCTGATTTAAGTCAATTTTTGGAACAATTGAATATCAAAGTAAAAATCGAAGATTCAAATGAATTTTTAATACCAAGAATTTCACAATTAACTCTTAAAACAAATCAATTTAATCTCACCACAAAAAGATACCAAGAGGAAGATATACAGAAATTCACATTAGATAATAATTTTATAGTCGGTTGCGCAAATGTTCGTGATAAATTTGGTGACAATGGTATTACTGGCGTTTTTATAATTAAAAAAAATGATAAAATATGGAATCTAGATACATTTCTTTTGAGTTGTAGAGTAATGGGAAGAGGAGTAGAAAATTTAATTTTATCTCATTTACTTCAAGAGGCAAAAAAGAATGGAATTAAAGAATTTATTGCTGAATTCATCCCAACTGAAAAAAATAAACCATCTTCAAATTTCTTAAAAGAAAATGGATTCATAAAAAGAGAAAATTATTGGGTTTTTGATTTAGAAAAAAATATAGAACAACCAAAACATCTAGAATTAGTAAAATAAAATGTCAAAACAACTCTATGAAATTATTGGAAAAGTTTTTTCAATATATGTTGATCATGTAAGTGATGATTCTAGCCCAGAGACCATTGAATCATGGGATTCCTTTAACGGTTTAGTTTTAGTTGATGAGCTTGAAAATCATTTTAATGTGAAATTCACACTTTCAGAAATTGCTGACGTGAAAAATGTTTCTGATATCAAAAAATATCTAAAAAACCACGGTGTTGAACTTAATGACTGATGAACTTGCAGAATATACTTTTAATGAAATTGATATAGGTTTACAAAAGAAATTTTCAGTCACGATTACGGAATCCTTGGTAAAACAGTTTGCAAAATTATCTGGAGATTTTAGTCCAATTCATATGGATCAAAATTATGCAAAAACAACAACCTTTGGAAAAAGAGTTGTTCATGGAATGTTACTTGCATCATTTCTATCAAGAATTGATGGTATGTATCTACCAGGAAAACATGCACTATATTTTTCACAATCAATAGATTTTAGAAATCCATGTTTTATCGATGATGTTGTAACTATATCTAGTACTGTAATAGATAAAAGCTTAGCAACAAAAATTCTTAAACTTAAATCTGAAATTACAAATCAATTTGGAGAAATTCTTGTTTCAGGTGTAGGTAAAGTACTTGTAAGAGATGACTAGAAAAAGTATTTTAAATTCATGAATAAATATGAATAAACTTTTTTTCACTGTTCTATTAATGATAAAACTCTAGTGAATCCTATATACTTTCAAAAAAAAAATATTTTATGAAAATTGCTTTAGTCTGTCCTGCCTCATTGCCTGCTACTCAATTTGGAGGAATACTTTTTCTATGTGTAGATTTAGCAAGAGAAATTTCTAATCTTAGTCATGATGTAACAATTTACACAACAAATCTTGATTTTGCAAATGATGGAACAACTTTCAATAGAAATTTGCCAAAAAAAGAAAAGATTCAAAATTTTTTTATTAAACGTTCACATGTTTGGCTTCGATACAGTCTTTTCTATGTAAATCCTGGAATGTATTTCCAGTTAATGAAAGATTCACCTGATGTAATTCATACTGTAGGGATCAAAAGCTTTCAATCATTAATCGCATATTTAGTCTCTAAAAAAAAGAAAATACCTCTTGTAATATCTGATCAAGGTGGTTTGACAACTCATCCTTTTCTAGAAACTAGTGGAATCCTAAAAAAAATTCTTTACAAAATACAATTTCCAATTATTAAATCAATCATAAAACAGGCGACAATTATCACAGTCCCAAATGAATATGAAAAAAATATTTTCAAACAGTTCAAAGATGAAAATAAAATTAAAATAATTAGAAATGGAGTTAATCTTCAAACATTAATTCCATCTAAACAAAATTTTAAAGAAAAATTTAATTTGACTGAGAATTTTATTTTGTTTGTAGGTAGATTTAGTCATTCAAAAGGAATTGATCTTTTATTACGTGCTATTGAGCTTTTAAAAAATAAACAAGAACTTGAGAATCTAAAATTTGTAATTATGGGAGTAGATTTTGGATATCAAGAAAAAATGTATCAATTAATTAATCAACTGAATATAGAAAATTTTGTTACTGTTATTCGTAATCCAGAAAGAATTGATGTTATAGACGCCTATAGAGAATGTGAATTTTTAATTCTTCCATCTAGATGGGAATTATCTCCGTTAGTTCCATTGGAAGGTTTTGCTTTTAAAAAAACTATTATCAGTACTGATACTGATGGTATTCCGTATACTGTAAAAAATAATATTAATGGATTATTATTCCAACGAGAAAATTTTAAAGAATTATCTAATCTAATTTTGGAACTTTTACAAAATCCAGAAAAAAGAAATACTCTAGGAGAAACAGGTTATCAAATGGTTATGGACGAATTAAATTCTAAAGTAATGAGTACAAAAACACTCAACGTTTATGAAACTATTAAAAATTCTCCAAATTAATTTTGATTTAAAATGAACACTGAAAATAAACTAGATAATTATTTACAAAATAAAATATTCTTATTTCTTGGAATCATAATAATTATTAGTATTTTCACTAGGGTGTTTTTTTTACCTTTTGATACACCTTTCAAAACTGATGCAATTGATTATTTTACTTTTGCAATAGAAATTTCTAAAACTAATCAATTCCCAACAGGAATACTAAAAACTAGTGATGGTTGGTCTCTTTTGTTATCTCCAATATTTTCTATAATTGGAACCACTGATATAATGACACTTGTAAATGCTCAAAGGATAACAAGTATTATTATTTCATCACTGACAATTATACCTGTTTACTTTCTTTGCAAAAAATTTGTTTCACCAAAATATGCAATAATAGGAGCTGGCTTATTTGGATTTAATCATAGATTAATGGAAAATTCTATTTTAGGTCTTACAGAATCACTATTTCTTTTTTTTATGACTTTAGTATTATTTTTTTCATTATCAAAAAATTCAAAATTTTATATCATTTCATTTATTTTTCTTGGTTTGGCATCTATTACTAGATATGAAGCATTATTATTTGTAATTCCATTATCTATTATCTTTTTTATAAGATTCCGTAAAACAAAAAATTCGTATTTAAAATTTCCTTTATTTATTTTTATTTTTATTTTAATTCTATTACCTGTAGCTTCACTTAGACTCGATTCAAATGATATGGATGGTTTCACAAGTCATTATGTAAAATTTTCAATGACTGAAAAATATCCTGCTATAGTTGAAACTGAAACAAATGATTCATCTCAAATAGAGAGAAGTTTTATTTCTATATCGCTTATTAACGCATTAAAGTTTTTGGGACTTGCATCGCTACCTTTCTTCATATTCTTTATTCCCACTGGAATATTTAATTTAATTAAAAAAAGAAATACTGATATTTTTTATCTCTTATTTTTTGGAATTTTTCTAATACTTCCTGCTATCTATGCGTATGGGAGGGATTTCCAAGAGGTAAGGTATCTCTTTATTCTATTCCCAATATTTTGTGTGATTTCCACTTATGGATTAAGTATAATAAAAAAATCAGATAAAACTGGATTTATTATTTTAATTTTAGCTGTTTTAATTTTTTCTTCTTTAATTTTATTAAACTATGAACAACCAGATCATCAATACTATTCAGAAATATATCAAATAACTAGAGATATTGTTAAAGATGCAAATGGTGTAAATGGCTATCCTGGTAGTTCTTATCTAAAGCTTGCAACTCTGGAAGCGTTTTGGCCAAATCCCCTCCTACTGGATCAATATGGAAAAGCATCTTCGAATGTAAAAATAATTTCTTCTAGTAGTTATGTTTCAATTGAAGATTATATTATAAACTCAAAAAAATCTAATCTTACCCATATTGTTTTAACAGAAAATAACCGTTCACAAATATTAGATAATTTAATGTTAAATTATGATGAATACCCATATCTAGAAAAAATTATTGATTCTGATGACTATAATTTCAAAAATAAGATCATTGTTCTTAAAATTAATTATTCCATTTTTGATAACCTTGCATAATCCTATGCTGAATTTTTCATTTTCATTTTCTTGTCTAGTACTAAAAATATCAAACATTGAATTGTTGAAGCAATCACTAGACTGATTGCAATTCCAATTATATCAAAAATACTTCCTAAAATTATCATGCCAAGAATCATGGTTCCTAATCCTGAGAGTTTTCCAACTAAAACATATCTAGTATTCATTGAAGCAAGTAATTTTGATTCAAAAATAACTGAGATTGAAAAAGGTATAATATGTAAGCACATTATCTGAATTGCATTAACAAGAATAATGAATTTTGGGAATAAATTTTCAATAATGATTGGTAAAAATATTATTCCTAAAATTGAAATAATTACTGAAGAAATAATACTATAAATTTTTAGACGATTATTTTCAACGTTACTAGAGTCTTCAGTTAGAAAATACTTGAACATCATTCCTGGAAGTATAGCCATAATAGAAATAAATTGCATTCCTAAGCTGAAATTTCCTAAAATAGTAAATCCAAGCATTGGTGCAATTACAATTTTATCTATTTGTCCTCTGAATCCTGCACTCAATAGTAAAATATAGTTATTTACAATAAATCCCATCTGTGGTTTTAATAATGAAAAATCAATTTTCATTTCTTGAAAACATTTGATAATTCTTTTGATATAGAAAAAGTATGAAAATCCTAATGCAAAAATTATTGCTTCATAACCTATTAGATGAAAAAAAGAAATTCCAAGAATTACTGTTAAAACTTTTTGTAAAATAACATATTTTGAATATGTAGAGTACAATTTCTTTCCTAATAAATCCCCAATTGCTAAACTATTGATTACATACGCAAATAATATCACACCAACATCTATTTGATAAAATGATGGAAATAGTAAAACTACTAGTGTAGATAATATTAAACTTGAAATTAAAGAAATAAAATATAATGTTGACTGTATTTTAAATTTTTTAGCAGTAAAGACTACTATTGCGTTTCTACTTCCAAATAATGCGATATAACTTAAGGAACTTGCAATTCCAATTATCCATTGAATTTCTCCATAGTACTCTGGATCAATTTGTGATGCTAAATAAAACCAAAATGCAGCGCCTAATCCACTACTAACTAAATCCCCTACTCCAATTCCTCCCATGTCTTTAATCTTTTTAAGAAATACCATATTGTCTACAAACTATTTCTCATCAATTCTTTAATTTTTTAATCCTCAAAACCATTTTTTAAAATCATAATCCTGGAATTCTATATTTTCCATTTCATTATCATTTGGTTTCCATGCTATGTCAGCTAATACAAGAACTTTTGCAATTTCTTTTGTAGGATTTACGATAGCAGCTGCTATACCATTTTTTACGCATATTAATGACGGATTCTGAGTATCTGATTTTAACTCACAAATCTCTCCATTATTTTTTCTAATAACTATAATTATTTCTCCTTGTACACAAGAAAAATACGTTGTTCTATTTTTATGAAGATGTGGACCCTTAACCTCGCCTGAATTAACTGTGTTCAAATATACCATTTTTGGATGGTCTTTGATAATGTTATCCCAGTCTCTCCAAACTACTGTTAAATCACCATTAATATGAGAATCTGAGACATCTTTTGTCTCATGACGTTCTAATTCATGAATAAAAAACTCTTCAGAACTCATAAAAAAAATCCAAGATTTTTGCCAATAAAAGTTTGGATTTAAAGGTACTAAGTAAATCATACAATATTTTATTAGGTCTGAAAAAACTGTGCCTATATGAGATTACTCGTAACTGGAGGTCTTGGATTTATTGGAAGTAATTTTATTCTCAAATTATTATCAGAAAATGATGATCTAAAAATCCTTAATGTTGATGCTGAACTTGATGGGTCAAATCCAATAAATCTTGAAAGTTTGGAAAAATCAGAAGACTATGAATTTATCAAAGGTAATATCTCAAACAAAAAATTCATGGAAGAACAAATTTCAAAATGTGACGCTGTAGTGAATTTTGCAGCAGAATCTCATGTTGATCGAAGTATTAACGACGCAAATCCATTTCTAGTATCTAACATAAGAGGGGCTTTCACTATTCTTGACATAACTACAAAACAGAAAAAACGTATGATTCAAGTTTCTACTGATGAGGTTTTTGGAAGTCTAACTGAGGGTAGCGCAAATGAAATATCAAAATTTAATCCATCTAGTCCATATGCAGCTACTAAAGCTGCAGCTGAGCTAATTATTAATTCATTTTCTGTGACATATGATTCCGATGTTATTATTACAAGATGTACTAATAATTATGGTCCACGACAGTTTGCTGAAAAATTAATCCCAAAAACAATTATCTTAGCAAGTCAAGATCAAAAAATCCCAATATATGGGAATGGAAATAATATTCGTGATTGGATTTATGTTGATGATCATTGCGAAGCAATATCACTTGCACTCTTTAATGGAAAACGTGGAGATTCCTATAATATTTCTGCAAATAATGAAGTAAATAATCTTGAAATAGTAAAAAAAATTCTTGCCATAATGAACAAGTCTGAAGATCTAATTCATTTTGTTGATGATCGTCCCGGTCATGATTTCAGATACAGCTTGAACTCTAATAAAATTTCAAATGAACTAGGTTGGACAACTAAATTAGATTTTGAAAAAGGATTAGAAAAAACAATCCAATGGTATATTGATAACCCTGAAATAATGAATAATATTTCTTCTACAGTATTAAATTCTACACCCTGGAAAAGTTCTAATTAATTGAAAAGGTTTGATATTAAATGAAAGGAATAATTTTACACGGTGGTCATGGAACTAGATTAAGACCTTTGACACATACTGGTCCGAAACAACTTTTGCCTATTGCCAACAAACCAATGTCTGAGTATTGTGTGGAAGCAATACGGGATTGTGGAATTTCCGATATTGCTATAATCATTGGCGGTATTGGTTCAAAAAAAGTTAAGGAATATTATGGTGATGGTTCAAAATTCAATGTAAAAATTTCTTATATTGAACAAGATGAGCCTAAGGGGATTGCTCATGCTATTAATCTATGCAAAAACTTTGTAAAAAATGAAAAATTTCTTGTTTTTCTAGGAGATAACATAATCCAGAAATCAATATCTGACATCTCACAAAAGTTTGAATCATCAAATGATGATGCACTTGTTCTTCTATGTGATGTATCCAATCCTGAAAGATTTGGAATTGCTGATGTTAAGGAAAATAAAATTATAAAAATTATGGAAAAACCAAAAAACCCTCCTACAAACTTAGCAGTAACTGGAATCTATTTTCTTACAACAAAAATTTTTGACATATTTTCTAGATTAAAACCCTCTTGGAGAAATGAATTAGAAATTACTGATGCATTACAAATGATGTTAGAAGAAAATTACATAGTAAATTTTGAAATGATAACTGATTATTGGAAAGATACAGGCACTCCTGATGATATTATACATGCAAACGGTGAAGTCTTAAAAAACATGCAGCCATATTTTCTTGGGACTAAACAAGATGGAACTAAACTTGTTGGCAAAACAATGATTGGAAATGACTCGAATCTATCTAATAATTCAAAAATACTGGGTCCTTGTATAATTGGAAAAAATTGTACAATTGGAGGTAATTGTACAATAGGGCCTAATGTTAGTATTGGTGATAATTCAAAATTGACTAATTGCAATATAGAAAATTCAATAATCATGGAAAATTGTATAATTGATTCTAATATGAAAATCAGAAATAGTATACTTGCATCTAATTCTTCTATAATAATAGATAATGATAATGACAAAAAAGTTCT
>TARA_B100000686_G_scaffold95851_1_pt1 | contig 13028 bp, 9 predicted proteins | sample TARA_B100000686 | Tara Oceans TARA_B100000686 (sample SAMEA2622733) | marine metagenome | biome: marine biome (ENVO:00000447); feature: marine epipelagic mixed layer (ENVO:xxxxxxxxx); material: "saline water (ENVO:00002010), including plankton (ENVO:xxxxxxxx)" | depth 150 m
AATCGTCGATAGATGGAGTCAAGTACAGGAGGAATTTCTTTGCCGTAGTATTTCTCTTCACCCTTAACTATTTTTCCGAGCAATCCAGATTTACCAAATCCCCGCCAGTCTTCATCAGTAACCAACGCAATGTCGTCATTCACTTTTTTGACAATGCGTTTATCGCTTGGCAGTTCAACGGCGGAGAGGTCATCCAATAATGACCTCCGCTCTTCTTCAGCTATTGGCTCAATAGCATAGGGAATATCCCATATTGAGTCCGATGAATCCAAAAACACATGATAGATAGAACTGACTGCGTTTATTATTAGATCACTAACGGATCTGGCAGCGTCCCCTCGAGTAAGCATACGAAACATGTCAGAAGCTGTATCTGTGTGATATCCATCAAGCATCTGAGCAATGGTCTCGGACTTTAATTCAGATAACTGAACGTCACTTAGGGTGCTCCAAGATGGAGATAGCCCTAACTCCAAAGCAAAAGCGCGGACGAGTTGTGCAAAGTATCCGTCGAGAGTGGTAATTTGCATACGATGCAGACAGGAGGTCAGCGTTTTAAGGAGTTCCCCAATCGTCTCCCGTTTAACATCCGAATTCCCCGTATGTTCAGCTAACTCCTGGAGCTTATCATCATCGAGCATGGCGTCTGCCAAGCGAGTTAAAACACGGGTCTTGATTTCACCTGCTGCCTTGCGCGTAAAAGTCGAAGCCAAGATGGAATCCAGAGTTTCTCCACCGAGCAATAACCGCATGTAACGATTCGTCAGTTGGAACGTCTTACCTGTCCCGGCTGACGCCCGTAATGATTCATTGGCAAACAAGTCTGTCATGCATCACCTTCCGTTAACGAAGACGGATCTGCGAGCACTTGCCGAAACGCCGAATCTTGTAAGATCCAACTGTAATCGTCAGGGTATTTGTTCGACAATTCTGCGGGTGGCCAAAAGACGTCATTGCGGATGTTCTCAACAATGGTACGGGCGATCGTGTCAGCTTCTTCCAAGTCTGAACGCTCTACCTGAAGTTGGAAGGGAATCTTTTTGTTAAGATCCTTGGAAAGTCTCAGGTATGTAAATCCGACGGGTGCGTCACCGGTTTCTTCTGCGGCCAAATGGCGGTACATCGGAAATTGTAGATCTTTCCAGCCATCTGCATTGCGAATATCGGAGTTCTCAATAGCTCTATCACCTGCCTTGTAATCCAGAAGCATCCATTGCCCTGTAGCCGAATTGTAATCCAAACGGTCAATACGACCGTCGAGGGTTAACTTCGGATCACAACCGGGCAATATGGCCTCACCGCCTGGCCATTCGGTACGTATTATTTCCCAACCTTGCCTCACCCAGTTGGCCTGCCATTCGGCAAAAACCCGTAGACGATGCTGAATAGAAATTGCCTGCATCTGTACAGCAGGCAATGGAGAGTCGCCAAACTTGAGTTCAATTAGCTTTGAAAGCGTTGATGCTAAGTGGTCATAAATTTTGTTCGAATCGGTGGACCTACCATACGTTGGATCTTTTAGTGTGTCGAGCAAATCGTGGACGATGTTTCCAAAGGATAAGCCCGTCAATTCATTAGTCTGATCGTCAATGTGTTTGAGATGCAGCACGTGTTTTAAGTAATAACGATACGGGCATTGCAGGTAATCGCGGAAATGCCCCACTCCCAACTTCGTCGGGTTGCCTGCCGATTTCACAGGGAGGGGGACGTGGTGAGATGTTTGGCTGGAAAGAGTGGCTGGCTCTCTTGTAACGGAAGGGGTGGGCGCATCAAAAGCTTTGATGCGTGTCGCGATATCTTCAGCGTCGCCACTTAACAACAGCCGGCTGGGCAAAAGAGTGTCACCAGCGGTGTCGAAGGTTGGGATAAAGTAATGCGTTTCAACACGAGCTTGCATCAACGCATTTAGATAGTAGGCGTCACGCGCACTGCGACGATTGTTATCCTCCACTCCTAACTCGGAACGTAGGGTATCCGGCAAAAATGCGTCACCAGAAATATTTCTAGGTAAGACGCCTTCATTAGCACCAAAGACGAGGACTGCTTTAGCGGAATGAAATGGCATTTCCAGCCAGCCTCTCAAATCCACTCCGTCTGTAACGGGTGTACTGGCGTCACCAGATCCCCAGTTTTGCATGAATGCGTCTAAAAAGTCCTTCACTGAAATAGATAATTCAAGTCGGTTGATGGCCTCAATGAGGCCGCTTGACGCGCGCGTAGCAGTTGTAAGAGCGTGCAGCTCAAGACTTGTTAAGCTGTGTGGTTTGCGATTTCCGTAAACTAGGTTGAGCAGACTGAACACACCGTCGATAGCCTCGCTAACTGTTGCGGCATCCCGAATTGGTTGCGCGAGCTCTTCGAGAGACAACAGCGTGTGATGTGCTAACGGGTGACGTTCGTCATCGATGCGTGTGGTAGTAAGCTCTGTCGCAAGATGATCGTTGAAATACTTATCCAGAGTCGCACAGATGCCATCCTTTCCGAGTTCTGCTTCGAGCCACATCTGTAAGTCGCTGTGTCGTACAAGCTGTGCAACTATGTCGTAACTTTGTGTCTCAATGAATTGCAGAACCAAGGCTAATAACGAGTAAGGAGTACTATCATGCGTTTTCCCCGCAATCGGGAAGAAGTTTGGGACACCGTGTGTTTCAAGTTCAGACTGAACAAACGGGATGTGATTTTCATTGGGCACAGCAATTAACAGGTTATTGCTGTCGTAGGCGCCGTCGTATGAGGCGATGTGCCGCATCATCTGAAAGCATGTGCTACTGATATCACTCGAAAAAGTGATGTTGTCGTGACTAATACAAGGTGCGGGAAAGCGATCTTTTGCTGATAGACTTCCCGTCTCGTCAAAATATTGTGAGTCCGACTCGTCCGCTAAGACCAAGGCATATACATCTGGAACGTGTGAAATCAGCGACCGCAAGGTTTGAGTAAGATCTACTGTGCCTGCTAATACGATCGTAGGTGACGATTCAGGGACTTCATGGTGCTCAACAGCAAATAATCGAGCGGTCTGCTTATCCCACAACTCTTGATCGTTTAGACGCTGAAGATAAGCATTTTGAAGTTCTGTTAGGGTAGCCCAACGTCGAGCTTCAAGTTCTAAACCCTGCTTAATGCAATGCTGTTGAACGGTCGCAAAATTGATTTGGTCACCTGCGAGTTCGCGGTGTAACCGTCCAAGTCGTGTTGCCAAATCAATCCAAAATGACAATGGCGCCGCTTTTGGTGCCTTGGGGACGAGGGATAGTAGCTTCTCGCCTGTATGAAATTCCTGCAACAAGGTGGCCCAGGTAAGTAATTGCACTTCTTCAGATGCGAATGGTTTGTCTGGTCGGTATAGCGATTCTGCTAACGTTCCAGTGGTGACAACCTCCGGTGGCAAAAATGCTTTATCGGAGTTTGCAGCGTATTGAAGAAGTGACTGTAATAATTGGCGTCGGGCACTGGAGGCGGGTACTGCCACCAGCACATGAGAAAGGTCACATGACTCCTGTTCGCTAAAGCTGTCATATAGCCATGCGGCCACAGCTGAGCCAAAGTCTCGTTGATAGCCAAGAAATTCTCTACGCATTGCGATCCTGGAATGGTCAGAAATTGCACCGCAGCGAATTGTACTAAAAATAGCGAGCCAATAAAAACTCTAGGATGCCATAATCGCAGCGCTGACGGCGTCTGTTACTCCCTGACAAGGGCTTTCTAACAGGATTTGCCGGGCAGACTCAGAGCGTTGGGAGATGGTGACGGTATACAGGTTGAGCGGAAGGCAATCGTCAATCTTTTCTGCCCATTCGATCAGGGTAATGGCGTTGGACTGAAACCATTCGGCGCCACCTATCGCCAAAAAATCATCTGAATCGTTTAAACGATATACGTCAGCGTGGATTAAAGTCTTGCGGCCTATATACTCGTTGCAAATTACAAATGTAGGGCTGGTTACTGTGTGAGGGTCTATACCCAACGCAGATGCCATTCCTTGAACTAAAAGTGTCTTTCCTGCGCCGAGGGTCCCGTGAAGTGCTACCGCCGCTTGTTCAGGCAAAGCATCCGCAAATGCCCGGCCAAACCGCAAAGTGTCTGAGATGGAATGACTTTCAAATATTAACGTTGAATATTTCATAAGGCAGATCTAGTGCATAAAACCAAGTGATTCGAGTGGGACTTTGGAGTTACCATTACACATTAGTAGAGCTTTTTCCTCTGTGATTTCACCGATTACTAATAGTGACCGCCCAAGCTCTTTTGGCAACGGGTGCGATTGAAAATCATGTGGTTTAATGGTGAAGAGTAACTCGAAATCCTCCCCATCGTTTAGGGCGTGCTCGATTGGCGAGCTGCCGTCACGATCGGCGAGACGGCGAGCTGCTTCTGAGATCGGCAGTTTTTGCGACTCTAATATGGCCCCAACATTGCTCGCTTTACATAGTCGGTGAAGGTCACTGGAAAGGCCGTCGCTTATATCCATTGCGGAGGACAGCTGAACAAAATGGGATAATTCATTCAGTAATCCAATTCGTGGTGCAAAGGAAAGATGGTGTCCAAGTATGCTTCCACCTAAAGGGCCACTTACGCACAATAAGTCGCCGGGCTTAGCGGTTGAACGTAGGATGGGCGGATTATGTTTGCAAGAACCGTGCATTGTGACGGTTACCACTAAGCCATTATTCCATGCGTTGAAGTCACCGCCGGCAATCTTGCAATTGCATTGCATCGCAGCTCGCTGGATTCCAGCGTATAGCGACTTCACACTTGTTAGGCTCCAGTGCGATGGTATTACAAGGTTTACGAATAAGTAGGTCGGATAAGCGCCCATCGCCGCTATGTCGCTGGCATTCACCATGACAGCCTTAAATCCAATTTCTTCAGGTGTCACCTCATCAAGAATGAAGTCGACGTCTTCTGTAATCGCATCTGTCGTAACTACCAATGTGCCGTCAGCGTCGAATATCGCTGCGTCATCAGTAAAGTCGCCAAACACTGCGGCTTGGGTCTCAGATTGTTCCTGTAACCAGGCAATAAAGTCTGCTTCCATTCTCTTAGTGTCACAAAATAGAGAATGTGCGTACAGTGGCGAGGGCCGTGACTATTTATTGGAGAGAGAAATCTGTCCGAAAAGAAATTCTGTATCGCGATAAACATAGAACGATACGCTGTCACGATTTCGGACAATGATATTTTCCAGCACAAAAGAGAGGTTATCGAGCGTTATCGTTTCCCATTTGTGAATACCCAAAATAATATCACCCGGTTGAATCCCCTGTGCGGCGGCAGGACTGTCGGCACGTACTTCCAGCACCTTTAGACCACCCCGGTATGAGGTCTTCTTTGTGTTGAATTCCTTGTTGATAGAAACGGCTCTAATGCCCATTCGACTCCAAGCAGTTTCAGCGACTGGATGTACCGTTTTAGCGGTGGCGATTGAGCTAAGAACTATTTCTACTGGTGAATCATCCCTAGTTACGCGAACTACCATCTTGTCCTCCTGCTTGGCGGTGAGGAGGTGGCGGTATGCATCGTGTGCCCACCGTGTCGGTTGTTCACCGATCGATGTTACGACGTCGCCGTTTCGCAATCCTGCTTCGTATAGTGGGGACGCACTACCTATTTCGTGTACTAGACATTTCGGAGTTCTGCCGTCAAAGGCCGTTCGAAAAGTGGCGGTCTCGCCAATTTTCAACTCGCATTGCTTTTTAAGCATCTTATCGACCACTAGCAATGCATCGTTTGTCGGAATTGCAAAGCCTATGCTTTGAGCACCTACTCTTACGGCTGCGTTAATTCCAATCGTTTCACCTAGAATATTAATCAGTGGTCCGCCAGAGTTTCCCGGGTTAATACTTGCATCGGTCTGTAAGAGATTTTCATAGTATTGCTCATCGTTAAGCTGAACACGCCTTTTCTTAGCACTGATTACTCCACGAGTGATTGTGTCTTCGTAACCATAGGCATTTCCGATCGCAGCAACTGGCTCGCCAAGTAAGATATCGCTTGAAGTTCCGAATTGTATTACAGGAAGTTTCAGATTCGTCTTAATTCGAATCAATGCCAGATCGCTACGTGCATCATAGGCAACGACGGATGCTATAAATTCATGCGTAGGCGATTCAAGTGACAGGCTGATCTTCACATGGATTCGATCTATATCCGCGACGACATGGTGGTTGGTCAGGATAAGACCACTCTCATCGAGGATCACTCCAGTCCCCATGCCGTTGACCTCACGATGGTTAACGTTGCCAACCATGCTAGTACCTACCTCGACCTTCTTTTTACCGTAGATATTTACTGTGGCCGGTAGAGTGATCGAAACCGCTTTCACCAAAGCGGTACGCCGCAATTCAGGTTCGTTTCCGTACGAAGGCCCTATGATCACGGCGAAAAATGCGAGAAGGTACGCGCAAAATGAGAATTTGTAACAGAGTGGCGCGCACATAAACAGACGATAACAAAGTACGAAAAACAAACGATGCTATATCTTTTCTTCGGCGGTTTGCGTTTAGGGACTTCACGGCATAATCTGCCAAATCCGCAAAAAACGCACTCTTTAACAGGGGAATATCTAATCTCTCGGGCGAATGCAGCGTCGTAGAAATTGCATTAATAAGAGAACGACCAACGGATAAACCGGCCAGATCCGCAGAAAGAAGGGAGTCCGATTGGCCGGAGTCATATGGGATTGATCGGTCATCAGTTCACTGGCCTCTTGTCGATACGACGGCAGATAATACACATCTACCAGCACAAATATAAAGATGATCCCAAGGATGAGAAGCAAGGTAAAGCAACCTACCATCGACATGACGCCCTTGAACGTATCATGTTCGGTGGGAAGCTCACCGTGAATCGGAATATTTCGCTTACGGCGAATGCTTACCGGAATAGTCTCCGCAGTATCCATTATTTTTGCGGAGCGACTCCAACTCGGGTGGGTGTTCTCTTTTGATGAAGGGTGTAACAGTCGATTTAGTACTGATTGCTCTAAGGATGTTGAATCCTCTATTTCGATATCATCGATGGTCGTAGTGTTTGTATTGGAATAGAGGACATGACTCTTGTTAGGTGTCTTTACAGTGAATTCGACCGATGCGGTACTGCTAGATGGCGTGAGGCACCAGGTGGCAATGCTTCCGGACTCATTTGTTACTGTTACAAGAATAGTTCGAAAGTAACCGTCTGCTGCATCTTCGGTTGCAACTGCATTGATTTGGACGGAAGGACCTTGGAGGGATGTGACGGCAGGGTGAATATTTGCAAATTTCTGAACCGCTTCGTCGATAGTAAAGGTTCCCTCTGATTTTTCTTCGATACTTAGGTGGGTTATGTACTGGCCCTGCACCAGTTTGCTAAATTCCGAGAACGCGAGTGTATCGGAGAAAGGAAATACGCTTTGAATTATTCCGGTCGCTTCGTGACGAAGCATCTCCAGTTCAAAGCACACAATGGAATCGAAGTTACCGTGTTCAACAATGAGCGTGGTTTCTGATTGAACTGCGATTCTTGCGAGCGGAGCAAAGTCAAAAGTCTCATGTGGACCGCAAATTACAACATCTGGCTTGTGTTCAAGAAGAATTGTTTCTGGCAGGCCGTTGAAATCAACTACCGGGTAAGAGGGGTCGAGAGGCTGTTTTCCCGCGACAACGCCAATGATCTCTCTGACCGGTGAACTTGCCACAGCTTGAACAATCTGTTCAATGGTCCCCGACCAACCAAGGATGAGCCATTTTTCCATTACAAACGCCTAATATGAAATCCGCCGTCAATGTTTATGCGTTCGCCCGTTGTAAACGGTAGTGCACCGGAAACCAACATGGAGACGGCGCCGGCGACGTCGTCACCAGTGCCCCAACGACGAATCGGGGATAAGCCATCTTCGATTAATGAGTCGTATTTCTGTTTAACTGGAGCAGTCATGTCGCTTTCGATCACACCGGGGCATACCTCGTACACAAGCACGTTTTCGTCGGCTAGTCGCGTGGCGAAGAGTTTCGTCATCATATGCATGCCGGATTTTGCAATGCAGTAGTCCGCTCGATTTGTTGAAACCGCATATGATGAAATCGAGTTGACATTAATAATATAGCCGGGCTTCACACCATGCTCTATCATCAGATTGGCTGTGGCCTGAGCACAAAAGAACGCGCCTTTCAGATTTGTGTCAAACACACGATCCCAACTTTCGACTGAAGCCTCAAGGATATCCAAACGGCCCTGTGATGTAATGCCGGCGTTGTTGATCAATACTGATGGCGGACCAAAATGTTCTAGTGCCGCTCTGGTTAGCGTCTGTGGTGCACCAGGATCACCGATGTCGGACTGTATCGCAACGGCTTGTCCTCCAGCCGAAACTATTTCAGATACGGTGGCGTCTGCCGCATCACAACTGCGAAAATAGTTCACGATCACACCGTAACCATGTGCCGCAAGACGTTTGGCGACGGCTTTTCCAATGCCACGAGATGCACCGGTCACGATAGCGGAGGGATGTTGAAGGCTCGAGTGTTCCATGTTGCTGCCCGTATGAGCCCGTCAGTGAGAGGGGAAAAGTGGATAACGGCGTGTCAGAGTTAGGCTAAAACGGGCATCGCCAAGTGTCAACGTGTTTCGTCTTCAGTTGCAAATAGACTCGGTTCGCGAATGAGCATTTGTGTTATCGAAATATCATCAAATTCCTGTACGACATTTCCGACATGGTGGAGTGTATTAAATCCCTTGCCAGCAATGAGAATGGTGTCGCCCGTTTCTGCTGAGCTAAGAGCCCAGTCAATTGCATGGATTCTACTTGGGATCACTGATAAACGTCCCGGATGTTCAAAGCCGTCCATGCAATCGTGGGCAATGTCCAAAAACTCGACATCCATGGTGTTGTTTTCTGTGCAAATGCAGACGTCAGATAGGCGTTCTGTTACGGTTCCCATATGGCGGCGTTCCCCTGGCGTAGTGTCGCCATCGGGCCCAAATATAACGATTAGGCGCCCTGCAGTAATTGCACGCAGTGATTCCATCGCCATGACGAGTGTGTCGGCGGAGTTGGCGACATCTACATATATTTCAATACCGCTGTGGGAATCAACGCGATGCATATGTCCCGCTGGTCGGGGAAGCGATGAGAAGCGATTGACAATGCTGTCCAGATCCATGCCAGTGGTTAGACTCAATGCGATCGCCTGTAATGCATGATAAACGTGGTGTGTGCCGAGTAACGGCAACGAGATCGTCGCTTGGTGACCTCCGGCATCCACAGTAAAAGATGTACCGTCGTAACTGTGTTCTAAGTCGTGTGCCGTAATGTCTGCATCCGTATGTATTCCGATCGTCAACGCAGGATTGTCAATGCGAGGTAGATGAAAACGAGTATTTGGGTCATCTGAATTTAGTATGACGACGCCATCCGGTTTCAATAGTTCCAATATCCGCGCTTTGGCGCGGCGGTAGTTGGCAAGTGTTCCATGCAGTGACGTGTGAGCGTTCCGAATGCGGGTAATGATGGCTGCGTCGAGTGAAACAGAGTCATATTGTTGGTTTGCAAGACCGGCACTGTGGCATTCGAGGATTGCATGTGTACAACTGTGTCGCACCATGTGATCGAGAGGGCTGGAAAAAGAGTCGTCATCTGAGTTGCGAAACCATCCGTCTGTTACGTGGTGGCCATCATATACCGAAAGATCACTAACCAATCCCACTGTATTCGAATCGGATGACAAAACGTGGTGTAAGATGTTAGCACAGGCAGTCTTACCGTATGTTCCTGTGATACCGACTGTGTGCAATTGGGATGCTGGATCGCCCAAAAGCTCGCGTTCGATGGATTGAAACGCCTGCCGAGTGTCCTCAACGAGAAATACTGGCACAGGGGCAGTGACAAATCGTTCTGCGACGATTGCAATGCAGCCGTTTGCGACAGCTTCATCTATGCGGTTATGACCGTCATCATCGTTACCCATTACAGCGATGTACAGCGTCTCGTCGAGCGCTTCACCGGCATTCTTACTGGCTTTCGAAAACTTTAAGTCGGTCGCGCCGATTGCCCTAAATCGTTTGAGGACGTCCCGCAATGAAATTCCGGACCGCCTGGCGGAGAATGACATTAACTCTTGGCCTCCATGCCTTATGTCACTTGTTCTTTCAACACCGCAGAAACATCCTTGTTTCTTTTGTTGAGGAGCACAATGTGTTCCATATGCCTACTTCGTGTCAAGTCAGGTTTTTAGGGAATCTGGCCTATGGAGGCTGATGCGAAGATGATACTCTTCCATCGCAATGAGCAAAGTGCCATCTAAAACTCGGTCGGAACACGACGCTACCAAAGAAGTGGCAGTAGTCGTCTCACATATGTCGTTATTAGATTGGCGTCTTGAAAAGTGGTTGCGGTCACACTGCCGGATAACCGTTTACACCTCGATTGGCGCTTTGCTTTCAAAGGGCGCCATAGGGGATATGGATCTTGTTCTATTGGTTGCCAACCGATCACGCAGCTTTCATCAGGTTGAGATCGATCAGGCGATAGCGGAGTCGCCGTTTGTTCGGATGGTGTGCATAAACAGCGCATGGAGTGATGGTGATCGCCGAAACGGTCAAGAAGTCGCCGGTGTCATGCACGTTCACTGGTCATCAACCTTGGTTTACCTGGAACGTTGGATACATGGTGCGATTGAGTTCCCCCTTAGCCGAATTCCAAATCCGGATCTGCAACTACCACTTGCAGAACGTCTGACAGAAACCGGCACAGTTGTATCGGTGGTTGCTGAACCGTTAATTATCGAACTATGGCGAGGCGTGCTAGGTCCATCAGGGGTGGAGACACACGATTTTAGAGACAACGTAAAGTCTGACGTATTACTCATTGACAGTCGTACGCACTGCGATGTTACTGAGAACATGTGTGCAGATGTAATTGAGCGATGTACTGAATCACGTGTTGTTCTACTTAGTCATATGCCCAGACAGCATTCAGTAGCGAATGTTAAACGCCTGGGTGTGGATCACGTCTTGCGTCATCCTGTATCGCTGACAGAGGTAATTAGCGTAATTCAAAATGTGGAGTGCGCCGCATCTATAAGAGACGCCGCTTAGGCTTGCATTTCCGCTGCGGTGGTTAACAACGTGTAGAGATCTTGGGGAGCGGGCACAACGTCAACGTAATCAGGATGGATGAATAACCGGACCTTCTTTACGTATTTGTCAAATTGTTCGGTAGCGAGTGTGTTGACTACGGGTGATAGTTCAGAAAGTGCGACTGTACGGCCGTCCTTGGAAATGACGTTTACGTCAAATTGTACTTCTAGCTTTGCCGGCGGAGCATCCAAAATGATTGCATCGCGTGGTAAGGAGGAGTTACTGGATAGTGACTTATGAAGACGCTCTGTCAATTGACTGCAACGTGAATACGTGGAATGGGCAATTTGCGAATGTAGTTCTGGTTGAGTCTGGTGATCGAATTCGAGCACGCATTTGTAGAGTTGACGTGTTTCGCCAAATAACATGGCCGCCAAATTCATTTCGGAAGTGTCAAGATCAGTGAGTGCTTTGATAAAAGCATCGTCACTGAGATGATGCAACGAATCTAATGGCAATTGGTTGCGCGAGCTAAAAAACAGGCGCTGAAACATGGCAGTGGCACTGCGAACTGTACGGTGCCAATAAACTTCGCTAAACATTACGTATCTTGAGAACACCATTAATTCTGCTGCGGTGCGACCCTTTTCTGAAATCGCCAATCGAGAGTTTTCAGAAGAGATCGTGAGGCTTGATATCAACCTGTCCTGGTCAAAGTGGTTTCCATAGGGTACGCCACAGTTTGCACTGTCGCGTGGGAGATAATCCATCTTGTCGATATCGATCGGGCCGCTGATAAGGCTATTCAATATCTCTTCGGCGACGTTTTCCGTTTTCCCATTAAGTATGCGGATCACTTGCTCGACGTCGCACGACCAGTCCTTCGTTATAGCTGTTCTCAGCTCATGGTCAGCTAAGAGTTGAGTGCTTAGGGTCTCATGATGTACAGTCTCAACGAGGTCCATATCCTCTATGGGGTGGCAAAACGGCCAATGGCCGACGTCATGTAACAAAGCGGCTATTAAGAACGCTTCAAGGTCACGCGTGGTCACGCTGTTGTTAAAGGCGTCATTGTTGGATAGTCGACTTATGTAACGTAAGGCCAGATGGTACACACCAAGGGAATGCTCAAAGCGAGTGTGCGTTGCTGATGGGTAGACCAGTTGCACAAGCCCGAGTTGGCGCAGATGTCGGAGTCGCTGAAAGGCGCTTGTGTCAATCAGTCGCCGCAAGCGTGCGGTTAGTGGTATATCTTGTTGTGCAGACAAACGAATCATCTGCTCTGGGCGATGTAATGATTGCAATTCTGGCAGATCAAGCAACGACATGATTCGATTAGTCCAATAGGTATTGCCAGTCGCCGGCGATCCAACAGAAAAACGCCATTAAAGCGGCAAAAAATACCACATGCGTTGTAGCCATTAGGAATTCAAAATCAAATGCCGCAATCGCCGCAAGAGAACTGAATAAGATAACGCTGACGCCAATGACGCCGATCATGAGTGGTGAGTCGGAAACAGACATCCAGTCTGGAATCATTGTGAAGAGTCTCCACATTACTGCGTAAACCAGACCGCACGAGACGCTCCGGTAGATTGCAGCACGGGGTGGATATGCTTCTGCCTCATGTTCGCGAAGGATTGCATACCCGGATAGGCAGATCGGTGGACCTAAGGCCAACGCGACTATAAACAGCATTATCCAGTTTGCGGATTCACCTTCAGCGGGTGGGTCGAAACGGATAACCAGAGCCAAGGCTAACCCGACTGCGACGACGGCGCCGACGATAATCCAGTGTTTGCGTGTCAGACCCTCTGCACGCCGACGAATTGGCTTTAGCGATACTTTTGCTGATTGTTGAGCAGGCGCGAGTTCTGGTTCCAGAATCTGAACCTGTTCTTCGAGGCTCGGTATTTGAATTTCCGTCTTGCAGCCTGGGCAAGGCCCCTTTTGCCCTGCGAACTGATCAC
>TARA_B100000686_G_scaffold354610_2_pt1 | contig 13022 bp, 7 predicted proteins | sample TARA_B100000686 | Tara Oceans TARA_B100000686 (sample SAMEA2622733) | marine metagenome | biome: marine biome (ENVO:00000447); feature: marine epipelagic mixed layer (ENVO:xxxxxxxxx); material: "saline water (ENVO:00002010), including plankton (ENVO:xxxxxxxx)" | depth 150 m
CAGTATTAGTTGGTAAATTATCTGATGAAGATTCAGTTTGTTTTTTTCGTACAAATGATATTATGTTTTCAGGCGTTAATTTCCAGTGTAAAACCAAAAAACACAAAAATATAAAAATAAGAAGTGATACAAAACCAGTTGTTCCAATATAGTCCATAATAAAAATTGATGCTTCATAACCAACTATTCCATCGTATAAAGGACTATTTGAATGAAAAAAACTTAGTAGTAAACTTCCAAAAATTAAATAACTTAATCCCCACGACCACTTAACAATTAAATTTTTTCCAGATATATTGAAAAAAAGTATTGAACCTGTTATAAAAAGCATGTATACTATAATGTATGAGGAAATTCCAAATAGTTGATATAAAAAGAAATGTCCAAGTATTACACCAAGTTTACTAATTATATTTTCTGGAAGTACATCACGTTTTTCAAGAGAATATAAGATTGATTGATCTGACTCCCATGAAATAAGGTAGGAGGTGAATGATAAAAATAGTATTACGCTGATAAGGATTAAAAAACTTCCAAAAAGTATTGTTCTTCGTCTTTTAGCTTCTTTTGAGTTAGGATTTTTTTTATTAAAAACAGACTGCTTATTTACCATATTAAAGGTCTTCAGAGCAAAAATACAAATAAGTAATTATTTTGGTTAATTTATAAGTGATTTCTGTTAATCTATTTTAATTGACGAATTTTAATTTTAAAAGCCGCATATAAAAGTGTCATAAAGGGACTAATCCAATTAAATATTGCATAAATAAAGTATTCTCCAACACCAACATTTAATACACTTGATTGATATGCTCCACATGTATTCCAAGGAATCAACGCAGAAGTAACAGTTCCAGAGTCTTCTAATGTTCTGCTAAGATTTTCAGGGGCTAATTTTCTATCCTTATATGCTTTTGAAAACATTTTTCCAGGTATTACAATTGCTAAGTATTGATCTGATGCAGTTAAGTTAATTGCTAAACAAGTAGCGACTGTACTTGCAAAAAGTTGAAATGTATTTCTAGCCCAGTTCAAAAGAGCATTTGTTATAGAAGACAAAGCTCCTATTGCATCCATTACTCCACCAAATACCATTGCACAAAAAATTAACCAAATAGTATCTAACATCCCTTTCATTCCTCCAGAAGAAAATAAATCATAGAGTAATTTATTTTCAGTCTCAATTTGACTACTTATAGTCATTGAATTCAAAATACCTTTATATGCGCTTGAAAAAGTGTATGTTTGATCACCACTTAAAAATAATATAACATCTGGTTGAAAAAATAAAGCAAATATTGCACCTAGAATTGTTCCGGATAGTAATGCGATTAATGGTGGAGATTTTTTTGCTATCATAAAAATTACAAAAGCAGGGACAATAAATAAATAGAAATTAATATTAAAAGTTGCTTCAATCTCATTTAATAATTCAGCAATATCAGCTGCACCTTTCTGATCTTGAAAAAATCCAAGTGTTAAAAATACCAATAAAGTTATTGAGATGCTCGGAACGGTTGTTAGTGTCATATATTTTATATGCCTAAATAAATCTCCTCCAGCCATTGCAGGAGCTAAATTAGTAGTATCACTTAAAGGTGAGAGCTTGTCTCCAAAATATGCTCCTGAAATTACAGCTCCAGCAATCATTCCTGGTGGTAATCCTAATGCTTTTCCAATCCCGATTAATGCTATACCAACTGTTGCAGAGGTTGTCCAACTACTACCTGTTGCTAATGAAATTATAGCACAAATTAAAATACAGGATGGCAAGAAAATTGTTGGATGAATAATTTTTAATCCATAATAAATCATTGCAGGAATTATTCCACTAACAAGCCAAGTCCCAGCAAGTGCACCTACAAATAATAAAATTAAAATAGCCCCAGCAACTGATTTAAAATTATCAGAAACTTTATTTAACATTTTTTTGTAGGTTATTTTGTAATAAAAGCCAACAATAGCAGCTATTGCTGCACCTATCAATAAAATAAATTGATTTGACCCAGATAATGCATTATCTCCAAATATGAACACATTATATGCTAACAGTATTATTAGAATTATTAATGGTATAAGTGCAGATGAAATTGGTAATGTGTTTTTATTATCCAATTTTTTTAATTTAAGATTATATGTTCATTACAATGTTAAGAATTTTCTAACTAATTTTACATTAAATTAAAACCATACTATGCAATCATACGATGTTACTATTATAGGATCTGGACCTGGAGGCTATGTAGCCGCTATAAGATGCTCACAACTTGGTTTAAAAACTTCCTTGATTGAAAAATATAATACTTTAGGTGGTACTTGCCTTAATGTAGGCTGTATACCATCCAAATCATTACTTGATTCATCTCATCACTATGAAGAAGCTTTAAAGAATTTCGATTCCCATGGTATTGAATTTTCTGGAGATATAATTATTAACCTTGATAAAATGATTAATAGAAAACAGTCTGTAGTTGATCAAACAACTAAGGGAATCAATTTTTTGATGGAAAAAAATAAAATTGATGTTTATCAAGGTGTAGGAAGCTTTAAAGACTCAAATCATATAATAATTACTGGTAAAAAAACCATGACAATTAAATCAAAGTATACTATTATTGCTACAGGATCCAAGCCAACTAAATTACCTTTTGCTTCAATTGATAAAAAAAGAATTATTACTTCTACAGAAGCTCTTTCTTTGAAAGAAATTCCTAAGCATTTAATGGTTATTGGAGGTGGAGTTATTGGTTTGGAGCTTGGTCAAGTGTATAAAAGACTTGGGGCAGAAGTTTCAATAATTGAATATGCTGAACGTATTACACCTAGTATGGATGCAAGTATCTCTAGAGAGCTGACAAAGGTTTTAAAAAAACAAGGAGTAAAGTTTTATTTATCGCATTCAGTGAAGGATGTTAAACTCTCAAAAAATTCAGTAATTGTTTCAGCAAAGGACAAAACTAATAAAGCAGTTAAATTTCATGGTGATTATTGTCTAGTTTCTGTTGGAAGAAGGCCTTATACTGATGGATTAAACGCTAGAGCTGCTAATGTTGAAATGAATGATTTTGGACAAATTAAAGTTAATGAACAACTTCAAACAACCTCATCAAATATTTATGCAATTGGTGATGTAGTTAGAGGTCCAATGTTAGCTCATAAAGCTGAAGAGGAAGGTGTGATGGTGGCAGAAATTATTTCTGGTCAAAAACCTCATATTGATTATAATCTTATACCTAATGTTATATACACATGGCCAGAAGTTGCATCTGTTGGTAAAACAGAGGAAATGCTTAAAAAAGAAGAGATTAATTATAAGACTGGTCAATTTCCAATGAGAGCTTTAGGAAGAGCTAGAGCAAGTATGGATACTGATGGATTTGTTAAAATTTTGGCTGATGCTGAAACAGATGAAATATTAGGAGTACATATGATTGGTGCTCGTGTTGCAGATTTAATTGCAGAAGCTGTAACTGCAATGGAGTTTAGGGCTTCGGCAGAAGATATTTCGAGAATGAGTCATTCTCACCCTACTTATGCAGAAGCTGTTAAAGAGGCAGCTTTAGCTGCCACAGATAATCGCCCTTTACACATATAGGGGATTTATTGTTTTTATCATCAATTATAGAATATGATATTAAATGCCAGCATATTAAAAGCATTATATCCTCAAATAAAAAAGGACACTTTTCTTTTGGCGGTTAGTGGAGGTGTTGACAGTATAGTATTGAGTGATCTATTCCTAAAATCAAAATTAAAATTTTCCATAGCCCACTGTAATTTTAAACTTCGTAGCAAAGAGAGCGAAAAGGACAAAAGATTTGTTAAAAAATTAGCTAAGCATATAAATGTTAAGTTTTATAGTAAAGACTTTGAAACAGAATATTATGCAAAAACTAATAAATGTTCAATACAAATGGCAGCTAGAGATTTGCGATATGAATGGTTTTTTCAATTAATCGATGAAGAAAATATAAATTATTTAGTTACTGCTCATCATTTAGACGATCAAATAGAAACATTTTTAATAAATACATCTAGAGGAACAGGAATTGAAGGATTACTTGGTATTCGAGAGACAAATAATCTATTACGTCCATTATTAAAGTTTACAAAAAAAGAAATTCTTAATTATGCTAGAGATAATAAACTTAATTGGAGAGAAGACCAGAGCAATTTTAAAAACACTTATTTGAGAAATTCAATTAGAAATAAAGTGGTTGACGAATTGGAAAATCATATTCCTGAATTAAAAAAAAATTTTTCTAAAACACTTGATCAACTTAATCTAGCTTATTCTCTTATAAAAGATCAAGTTCAACTTTTTAAAAAAGAAAAATTTATAGATTCAGATGATGAAACTAAAATTCTTATAAGTGACATAATTAAATTAAGACCCCTAGAATTATTTTTGTATTCTGTTTTCAAAGAATATGGGTTTAATCATCCAAAGGAATTGATTAAGCTAATTAATTCAGTGACTGGTCGAATTATTTCCTCTAATAAATATGAACTTTTAAAAAACAGAGAGCATCTTATTTTAAAAAAGAAATTACAAATTGACAATTCTTTTTATAATTTAAAGATTGAGCCTCACAAATTAATTAATCCAATAAATATTGAGATTAGCTTTAAACCATTTGTAACCAAAACTAACTTTATAGAACTTGATTATTCATCATTGTCATGCCCATTAATTATTCAAAGACCTTGGAGGGGAGCATATTTTTTTCCTAATGGAATGAAAGGCAAAAAGAAAATAAGCAAATATTTTAAAGATGAAAAACTTTCAAGTTTTGACAAAAAGAATCAATGGCTTCTAACATCAAATGATGAAGTTGTTTGGGTTATAGGTATGAGATTAGATAGAAGGTTTGTAGCAACAAAAAAATCAAAGAAAAGAGTGTATATTCGCACTAATTAAAAAATTGATAATTATGCGTAATTTAATCTTTCTCGCATTATTTTTTTTCTTTAATTTTAATTATAGTCAAAATTCAAACTTAAACTATAATAAAGATCTTGATCCTGTCAAATGGGATTTTATAATAGATAAGGATTCAATTATTACGTTAACTTTTATAGCTAAAATTGATTCAAATTGGCATTTATATTCACAGTTCATAGATGACGAACCTCCATTATCAACAAAATTTAATTTCAACAATGCAAAATCTCTGTCATTTATTGATGAAGTTTATGAATCTGAGGCAATTTTATCATATGATTCTCTTTTTGAGAAGAAGTTGAAATATTTTGAAGAACAAGCCATTTTTAAACAAAGAATAAACTTTTCAAATAGTATTGATATAATTTCAGGGACTATCGATTATCAAGCATGTGATGATAAACTATGCATTTTTAGATCTGAACCTTTTGTTTTTAATGTCTCAAATAAAACAATTAAATCTGATTTAACACTAGTAGATAGTTTAAGTAAAATTAAAAGTAATCAATTAAAGCTAAATTTTAAACTCTCAGAAAATTTAATTGAAATATCTAATAGTGACTCTGGCACTTCCTCTCTAAATATTTTTTTTCTTGGACTTTTAGGTGGATTACTTGCATTACTTACACCCTGTATTTTTCCAATGATTCCAATCACTATTTCATATTTTATGAACAGTATTAAGAACACTACGAGAGGTATAATTAATTCATTTATTTATTCTTTTTTTATTGTGCTTATATATATTTTGTTAAGCCTGCCTTTTCATTTTATTGAATCATTGGAGCCAACCATATTAAATATTATAGCTACTAATGTTACAGTTAATATAATCTTCTTTTTTGTTTTTGTTTATTTCGCTTTTTCTTTCTTTGGATTTTATGATATTACATTACCAACTAAGTTGACATCATTATCAGATTCAGCATCAGACTATAAAGGAATTATAGGTATATTTTTTATGGCACTTACATTATCTATTGTTTCATTCTCATGTACAGGTCCAATATTAGGTTCTTTGCTAGCTGGATCAATAACTTCAGATGCTGGTGCTATTCAATTAACATATGGCATGCTTGGTTTTGGCGTTGCTCTTTCTTTACCTTTTGGTTTAATTTCATTATTTCCAAATATTTTAAAATCATTCCCAAAATCAGGTCAATGGATAAACTCTATTAAAATTGTTCTTGGTTTCTTAGAACTTGCTTTAGCATTAAAGTTTTTGTCTAATGCAGATCTAGTATCACATTGGGGTATATTAAAAAGAGAAGTTTTTATCTCAATTTGGGCATTAATTTCAATTTTAACATCTCTATATTTATTTGGAATTTATAGATTTCCTAATGAAATTAAACAGAAAATTAATGTATCAAGAAAAATTATTGGTGCTATTTTCTTTATTTTTTCTATTTATCTTATTCAAGGTATTTTTTATAGTAATAACCTTAAATTATTAAGTGGATTTTCTCCACCAATCTATTATAGCCTTAATAGTTCACCTAGTGAATGTCCTTTAAATTTAAATTGTTATAAAGATTTTAATAAAGGGAAAAAAATTGCAGAAAAGCTAAATAAGCCAATTTTAATTGATTTTACTGGATGGGCATGTATTAATTGTAGAAGGATGGAAGAAAATGTATGGTCAAACCCAGAAGTTTATCAAATACTAAAGAATCAGATTGTTTTGATATCATTATATGTTGATGATAGAACAAAATTATCTGAAGAAGATCAATTTAATTTAAAAGATTCTAGGGGTTCAGTTAAATTAATTAAGACTATTGGTCAAAAATGGTCTGCTTTTCAATATTTAAATTTTAAAACTGCTTCACAACCGTTTTATGTTTTATTAGATAATGACAATGAAATGTTAAATACTCCAATTCAGTATGCAGACACTAAAAATTTTAAAGAATGGCTTGAAAATGGAATTAATAATTTTGAAGACTCATTAGAAAAATAAATAGTTGTTAAATTTATTTTTTATTTTGGCCCAAATACATTAAATATCCTTTAAGAAAAATATCAATTGAACCATTCATAACACTTTCTATATCAGATGTTTCTACTTTAGATCTAACGTCTTTGATTAATTTGTATGGATGCATTACATAATTTCTGATTTGTGATCCCCATTCAATTTTCTTTTTTGATTCTTCAATTTTTTTACGTTCAGATAATTTTTTTTGTAACTCAATTTCATATAATTGTGATTTAAGCAATTGCATAGCCTTTTCTTTATTTTCTAATTGAGATCTAGTTTCCGAGTTTTCAACGACAATACCAGTAGATTTATGCCTTAATCTTACAGCTGTTTCAATTTTATTTACACTTTGTCCACCAGCACCACTGGACCTCATAGTTTCCCAGGATATTTCAGATGGATTAATTTTTATTTCAATAGAGTTATCTACTAATGGATATACGTAAACTGAAGCAAAAGAAGTATGACGTTTTGAATTACTGTCAAATGGAGATATTCTTACCAATCTATGTACACCATTTTCTCCTTTTAGCCATCCAAATGCATATTCTCCTTGAATCTCAAATGTAACAGTTTTAATTCCAGCCACATCTCCTGACTGATGATTTAATTCTCGTATTTTAAATTTATTTTTTTCCCCCCACATTAAGTACATCCTCATTAACATTTCTGCCCAATCACAACTTTCTGTACCTCCTGCTCCAGCTGTAATTTGAAGAATTGCAGGAAGTACGTCAGCCTCACCTGATAACATATTTTTAAACTCAATGTCATCAAATTGATTTAATATACTTTTATATAAACTTTCTATTTCAACATCTTTAACTTCACCTTTCTTATGAAATTCCATTAAAACTTCTAATTCATCTATATTTTCTTTTATTTCTTTATATGCAGACACCCATTTTCTCAAAATTTGTAATTCACGCATATAAATCTCTGCTTCATCTGCTTTTTCCCAAAAATTACTAGCAAATGTATTTTCTTCTTTATTTGAAATTTCTAATTCTTTGTTGTCAATGTCAAAGATACCCCCTTAACGCACCAAGGCGTTCTAAAAGTTCTTTCAAAATTTCTCCAGTAACCATTAGTAAAAATTTACACAAATTTAAATCACTTTAGATAATTTTTACTTTTAAATTATTATTTTATCTATTTTCAATGAAGCAAATCAATTATATATGTTTAATCTTATGCTTAATTTTTATTAGTTTTATTAAAATCAAAAAAATGAATAAGAGAATTTTTATTTTGCTTTTAGTTCCATTTATTTCCTTTCAAATAATGGCTCAACGCAATAAAAAAAAGAATTTAAATACTTCAAAAGTTCAATTGATGCCTTCATATAAAGGCTATTTTAATTTCTATTATGATAAAAATGAAGATAAAATATTTCTAGAGGTCGATAAGGTTAATGAAGAATTTTTATATGTCAATAGCTTAAGTCAAGGTATTGGAAGTAATGATATTGGATTGGACAGAGGTCAATTAGGAAATAGAAGAGTGGTGTATTTTAAAAAAGCAGGAAATAAATTACTGCTTGTTGAACCAAATCAAAAATACCGTGCTAATTCTAATAATTATCTAGAAAGAAAATCAATTACTCAAGCCTTTGCAAAATCAATTATATGGAGTTTTTCTATTCAGGAAGTTAATGAAGGGAAATATTTAATTGATTTGACGGATTTTTTATTTAATGATAGCCATGGAGTTTCTCAAAGATTAAAATCAAGAAGACAAGGAATATATAAAGTTGATAAATCAAGATCATCAATTGAATTAGATCGTACAAAAGCATTTCCAAAAAACATTGAATTTGATGCTGAATTAACATTTGTTGGTCAACCTCAAGGTGATTTGATAAGATCTGTAACACCTTCACCAGATGCTATAACTGTTAATCAACATCATTCTTTCATTAAGTTACCTCCATTAAATTTTAAAATGAGACGTTTTGACCCAAGAAGTGGAGCAAATGCATTTAGATATTATGATTATACAACACCAGTTAATGAGTCTACTCTTCAAGAATTTGTTGTTAGACATAGATTAGAAAAGAAAAACCCAGAACTCGAAATAAGTGAAGCAGTAGAACCAATAATTTATTATTTAGATAATGGAACTCCAGAACCTGTTAGATCTGCATTAATTGAAGGTGGAAGCTGGTGGAATCAAGCATTTGAAAGTATAGGGTTTAAAAATGCTTTTCAAGTTAAAATATTACCTGATTTTGCCGATCCATTAGATGTTAGGTATAATGTTATTCAATGGATTCATCGTTCAACAAGAGGATGGAGCTATGGTGCTAGTGTTGTTGATCCTCGGACAGGAGAAATTCTTAAAGGTCATGTTAGTCTTGGAAGTTTAAGAATTAGACAAGATTTTATGATTGCACTGGGCTTAACAGAATCACCTTTTAAACTAGGGTCAACTAATCATAATAATGCATTGTCAATGGCATTAGCTAGAATTCGTCAGCTATCTGCTCATGAAATTGGACATACGTTAGGATTTGCACATAATTTTGCAGCAAGTTCAAAAGATAGATCCTCTGTTATGGATTATCCTCATCCAACTTTAAAACTAGTTGATGGAAAAATCCAATATAATGATGCTTATTCAATTGGTATTGGAGAATGGGATAAAGTTAGTGTTGCATATAGTTATAGCCATTTTCCTGATAGTGTTGATGAAGAGCTAGCATTAATGGAGATATTAAATAAAAGCCATAATAATGGTTTTAGATTTATTTCTGATTCTGATTCTAGACCAATTAGTGGAGCTCATCCGAAGGCGCATTTATGGGACAATGGAGAAAATGCAACAAATGAGCTAAAAAATCTAATGAAAATTAGAAAGGTAGCATTAAATAATTTTTCATTAGATCATCTTAGAATTGGTGAAAATTATTCAAAATTAGAAGACAGGCTAGTTCCAATGTATTTCTTGCATAGATATCAACTTGAAGCTGTGGTCAAAATTATAGGTGGAATAAATTATAATTATGGTGTAAAGTCTAAAATTATGTATGTAACATCTCCAGTCAATATTAAAGATCAATATAATGCATTAGAAGCTTTACTAAATGCAATGAGTCCTTCTGAATTAACGATTCCTAAATCACTTCACTCAATTCTAAGTCCTAGAGTATTTGGAAGCTATAGAAATCGTGAGAGTTTTGGATCTCAAACAGGTGTTGCATTTGATTATTTAGGTATTGCAAATTCATTAAGTGATGCAATAGTTAGTATGATTTTAAACCCTCAAAGATCTTCTAGATTAATTCAACAATCAGCAATGTCTGATAATCAATTGACTTTTGAAATAGTTTTATCAAAATTAATTGATCAAAACTTTAAAATAAAACAATCAAATAAATATCATACTGCAATACAAGAAATGAATCAATCAAATATACTTAAGCACATGTTTAAATTAGGAAAAGATCCTAATGTTTACCCACAAGTTAGATCAGAGATTTTTGATAAATTAAATGATTTATCAAGATGGTTAAATAATAATCGACAACTTAAATATTCCGATTATTATTCTAATCAAATTAAACAGTTTAATCTTCAACCTGAAATACTTATTCCAAATAAACCAGAAAGAATTCCAGATGGTTCTCCTATTGGTTTAATAGCATGTGATTTATAATTATGAAGGTTAACTTAATTAGTGATACAGTTTCACTTCCATCTACTGGAATGATTAATGCCATGTCCATTGCAAAAGTGGGGGATGATGTTTTTAAAGAAGATCCAACTGTTAATCATCTTGAAGATAGAGTTGCTAAATTATTTGGAAAGGAATCAGGTTTATTTTTTCCTTCTGGAACTATGTCCAACCAAGTTGCTATTAAAGTTCACACAAATCCTGGTGACCAATTAATTTGTGATGAATTCTCTCATATATATCATTATGAAGGTGGAGGAATCAGTTTTAATTCAGGTGTTTCATGTAGATTGATTAAAGGTAATCAAGGAAGAATAACTAAAGATCAAATTAATGAAGCTATTAATCCGCCTGATTTTTATCATAGCCCACCAACCACCTTAGTTTCTTTAGAAAACACTACAAATAAAGGTGGTGGAGCATGTTATAATCTTATAGAATTGGAGTCGATTAGTGAATTTTGTAAGCAAAATAACTTATCAATACATCTTGATGGTGCAAGAATTTGGAATGCATTAATTGCTACGAATACTGAAGCAATTGAATATGGGATTCTTTTTGATACAATTTCTGTTTGTTTTAGCAAAGGACTTGGATGCCCAGTTGGTTCAATGCTTTTAGGTTCTAAAGAATTAATAAAGAAGGGAATAAGATATAGAAAAGTATTAGGAGGTGGAATGCGTCAATCTGGTTATTTAGCTGCTGCTGCAAATTTTGCGCTTGATAATAATTTTGATGATTTGGTTAATGATCATAATAAAGCTAAAGAATTAGAAGTTTTACTAAATAAACTACCGTATGTTCTAAAAGTTCAACCTGTAAGTACTAATATCATAATATTTTCACTAAAACCAAATCTAAATGAGGACTCATTTGTATCACTATTAGCAAAAAATAAGATAGCTGTAATAAAATTAGGTAAAGGAAAAATCAGGATGGTTACTCATCGCGACTATAAAAATGATCAACATCAATATACGATGGACACATTAATTAATTTAAAATTTTAAATTTTATGAAAATTTATAAAACTTTATTTTCAATTTTAATTGCAGTTACATTTGTTGTTGCTTGCGAAAATAATATTGTCATGAAAGAAAATAAAAAGATTTTGCCTCCCAAAGCTCAGAAAATATCACATCAACACAAAGCTCATGGAGATATAAGAGTTGATAATTATTATTGGCTTAATGAACGAAACAATCCAGAAGTTGTTGATTATTTAGAACGTGAAAATGATTATTATGATAAAATGACTTTAAAATCAAATAATCTTCAAAAAGAATTATATAAGGAAATGAGATCTAGGATAAAAGAAGATGATAATTCAGTCCCATATTTTTATAATGGCTATTGGTATATAACCAGATATGAAACAAATAAATCATATCCTATATATACAAGAAAAAAGGATTCATTAAATGCTAAAGAAGAAATTTTAGCTGATGTTAATGAAATGGCTAGAGGGTATGAATATTTTAGATTTGTTGGATTAAACATAAGTCCTGATAATAAGAAAATGGCTTATGCAATTGATACACAATCCAGAAGAAAGTATACAATTTATGTTAAAGATTTAAATTCTAATGAACTTCTAAAAACGAAAATATTAACAACAACTGGAAGTAGTGTATGGGCAAATAATAATCAACATTTATTTTATACTTCGAAAGATGATAAAACTTTGAGGTCATATAAAGTTTTTAAACATGATATTAAATCACCTAATAATGATGATAAATTAGTTTATCATGAAAAAGATGAAACATTTTCAGTTTATGTATCTAAGTCAAAATCTAAAAAATATCTTTTTATTTCTTCATATAGCACATTAACTTCTGAGCATCGGTTTTTAGACGCTGATATTCCATTAGAAACTTTTAAACTCGTTCAAAAAAGAATTAAAGGGGTTGAATATGAAGTTTCACATCATGGAGATTCCTTTTATATAATTACAAATCATGGTGGAGCAAATAATTATAAGGTAGTTAAAACATCTATAAATAAACCAACAATAGATAATTGGACTTCCGTAATAGATCATCGTGAAGATGTGTTACTTGAAGATATTGATTTATATAAAGATTTTTGGGTTATAACTGAAAGATCAAGAGGACTTAATAGAATAAAAATTAATTCATGGGAAGGAGATGAATACTATTTGCCTGTTTCAGGAGAAACTTATTCACTTTATAACAATTTTAATCCAGAATTTAATACCTCTAAATTAAGATTCTCATATAGTTCATTAATTCATCCAAGATCTGTTAAAGAGTTTGATATTATTACAAATGAGACTAAGTTGTTAAAGTCAGAAATTATTTTGGATGAAGATTTTAAATCTTCAGACTACATTGAAAAAAGAATATGGACAGCAACTAATGATTCTATTCCAATTTCATTGGTATATCATAAGAA
>TARA_B100000686_G_C16805284_1_pt1 | contig 13009 bp, 26 predicted proteins | sample TARA_B100000686 | Tara Oceans TARA_B100000686 (sample SAMEA2622733) | marine metagenome | biome: marine biome (ENVO:00000447); feature: marine epipelagic mixed layer (ENVO:xxxxxxxxx); material: "saline water (ENVO:00002010), including plankton (ENVO:xxxxxxxx)" | depth 150 m
TGTTGACTGCATCCCCAGGATGTAGGATGATAAGAGAGTAGAGAGAGAACAAGGAGATTTGTTATGGGAAGAATGTCTGATTTGTGCATTGAGATCGACGAGCTCGTCGGTGAGGCATATGAGAATGGAGCTACGACACCGAATGGTATTGTAGCCTATGTTAACACGTACGTTTCTCATGCCCCGCTTCCAGTAAGCTGGATTGAGGATCGTGCTAACGTAATTCTAGGTGAGGGTGAGCCTGACCTAGATGATTGTCCGTTTTAGGGACCTAACTATAGAAAGGTGTTTTTATGAATAGCATGAAAACCAAGATCCTGGAATCCCTCCAGGATGGTAACGAAGTATCGGGTGCTCAGTTTGCATCTCGATACCGCACCGATACATCTTCGGTTGCAGCTCGTGTATCCGAGCTTCGTCGTGAAGGATACGCAATCTACAATAATCGGAAGTCTGATTCCCAAGGCCGGGTCACATATAAATATCGGCTGGGAACACCCTCCCGAGCTGTAGTGGCAGCAGGATATGCTGCTGGAGCATCGTAATACAAAGCGGCAATATATTATAGCCGCTATAAAAGGGCGGTGGCACCTACGTCACCGCCCTTTTTTCTATTAACGAGGAGCACATGGTCAAGTATGTCATTGTCATTCTGCTTAACACTATCACACCATTCGATGATAATGTTATAATAATTAATGAAGACGTCAATGGAAACAAGATCGTCTTCAATAGTATAGAAGAGTGTCAAGCACACGGACGAGCCAATTACCTCCAATTGTGGAAATACGGTACGGAAAGAGCAAAGCCGCAGACCGTCAATATGTTAAGCTGTATTCCTAAACATATTACAGATAAAATTTTACAAGAAAATGTAGGAGGAGATCAGAGTGTCTAGTAGTCTTCAAGAAAGCATACCATCTGCATCGACAGTTATGCAGCAGCGGTGTATCGAAGAGGAACTAATTTTACTCAATCACGACCCAGATTGCAATCCGTGTGTCATAGAATATCTACAAGGACGGCTCGATTATTTGAATAAGTTGAATGCCAGGATCAATAGTCATGGGTGAATTATGGAAGAACCAAAGAAGTTAATTAAAAAGGTGAAAAAGATGGATCTAGGGAACCCTGTTATTACTACTCTCGTCGGGCTTGTCGTATTCTATATTGGATTAAAGATGTTCTCTGGCGGGATGAAGTCGATGGGTAACCTCGACCATCTAGGCTACTTCATCCACAATCCATACTGGATGTTCCTCGGTGGTATTATTATGACTTTGCTATGGCAGTCGTCATCACTAAGTACAACAGCAATCATTGCACTTGTAGCATCAGGAGCAGTGCCTCTACCTGCTGCAGTTGCAGCTGTGCTTGGAGCTAATATTGGTACAACAGGAACAATATGGCTAGCTGGTGTGTTGGTATCAGATGGAATGCCTAAAGGAGATACATTACGTATTGCTATGGCCCATACTGGTATGAATCTACTGATGGCTGTATCCTTGCTGCCATTCGTGCATCACATTGCACGATTCCTTGCAAGAGTCGGATAATCCTATATACACTGTTGACCACACCCGACTTCTAGGATAATATAGACAGTCGGGGGGTGGCTCAGTCTGGTAGAGCACTCGGTTTGGGACCGAGGGGTCGGAGGTTCAAATCCTCTCTCCCCGACCAACATAAGGAGCAATGATGCTGTACTTTTCATTACTTTTGTTACTGCTGGTTGGATTCAGCTTCTATGCTGGGTACACCTATTTTGAATATAGGATCGGTAACGTCGTCGAGAAGGTATTGATGCAACTGGAAGACGAAAGAGTCATACGTATAGTTGAGGAAGATGGGGAACACGAAATCTATAGTGGTACTAAGCACTACAATCCTGTTAAGTAGTTGCACTATACCTCCAACAATAGTTACAGGTCTAGTAGGAGCAGACGCTGCTTCATATGCCATTACTGATAAAAGTCTTCTTGATGCGTCTGTCTCAAGCATAACCAATCAAAATTGTACGACTGCAAACGTGCTCAAGGGCAAGCGCGTGTGCAAAACGTACGTAGATTTGCTGCTCGAGCTAAACTGCAATACATTCTCATGGGATAAAAATAATCGTCCATACTGCAAAGATTAGTGTTGACCGCAACCGGGATATGTACGATTATATAATAGTCAGCTGGAGACATCCAGTGATACCGACCTAGGCGGTACGTCCTAGGATGTAGAGAATCAAATTTGTGGGATGCCACTCATGTCTTTCTCTGCAGTAGCATAACTGAAAGGAAGTGCTGGAATCCTGCGTTAGGGGGTTGGTCTGGAAATACCTAAGGAGTGACCTGCGGGACCAAACATTGTAAAATGGGCACAGGGGAAGGGCGTTACTGGAAGGATGTCTGAGAAATCGGCACCGGAGGTAACGCCCTTTCTTTTTTCAAAAACGCTGTTGACCGAGTCCCCGGGATGTAGGATGATAAGGGGGTCAAGAGAGCAATTGAGAGAGAGATAAATCATGTCCTACGAACACACAGTCAAATCCGGTAATTTTTCAGTCGTCTTTGCTGGCCGCATGAGCGCCTGCCAACGTTGGGTTGAACAGAACGGGAAGGGTGAAATCTGGCCCGATTACGACGGTTGTTGGCAGGTACGAATTTACCAAAAATAACTGTTGACCCAAACACGGATATGTGGGATTATTAGAGTATGGAAAAAGCAAACACGCATATGGAGCATTTCGAAGATCTGCTCTTTGAGAAGCCCGATCTCCTTGTTCGTATGATGCACCATGAGGTCAAGTTTACCCGTAAGTGGGATGGTGCTCCTTCAATATTCTTTGGTGTGGACGACGACGGCAGTCCTTGGATTGCTCGTAAGGGTCTGTTCAACAAGGATGCTAAGAAGTATTACAAGCGTTCAGACTTCGATGCTGATGAGAAATTCCCTGAGGACCTGAAGATTCCTTTGTGGAACACTCTTGTGTATCTTGGTCGTGCTTGGGCTGGTCCTGAATCTGATAAGTACTTCGTGCAAGGTGATCTGATGTTCACCGATGGTCCTGACAATGGTCACTTCCATCCTAACACGATCCAGTACTTCAGCATGAAGATTCCTAAGAAGGCTAGGGTTGGCATCGTCTGGCATACTCGGTATGTCGACAATCGTGATCTACCTTATCCTGATGGTGGTCCTGATGAGTTGTGGATCGAGTATGGTTCTAGTGTCAAGGAGCATTTCAAGCTCATGGATGAGCTTTGGATGATCAATGCTCATGATGAGATCGAAGACTTCGTTCCTAACTTCGGTATGGTTCCTGTTGTAGGTAACTATGCTCACCTGTCTTCTAAGACGAAAGATTTGTTCAAGATGTATCAGAATGCTGTGGTCAAGGGTCACGCTAACAATCTGATGGACTATCTGTTCGTTAAGATGACGATGGAAGTAGAGTCTGTTAAGCAAGACAACACTAAGCATCGTAAGATTCTTAGCTACAAGCCTGTGTTCGAAGAGCTTGCTGCTAATCCTAATCTCGAAAAGGATTATGCTAAGATGCAGGATTATAAGATGATGCTGCTGAAGCAGTTCAATGATCTGCCTACTGACTATGTACCTCAGCTGGTGAGGAAAGGCTTCGTCACTGGTCCTGAGTCTACTGATCATGAAGGCTATGCAGTGTTCGATCGTTATGGTAATGCTGCTAAGCTGGTTGATCGTAAGAGGTTCTCAGCAGCTAACTTCTCTGATGAGTATGTGAAAGGATGGTCGAAATGATGAATCTGGCTAATAAGCATGTCGTTGTTGAGCGTTCAGGTAGCACTGGTCTGGATGGTAAGTCTAAGCCTGGTGGTGAATATCATATCATGGAATATGAGGATGATGAGTGGGTTGGTGGATGCTATGCAAATGCAGACAACCTGCATGAAAAGATCCAGGAGTTCCTTGTTGACTAGCACTCTGTGCTAGCCTATAATAGGGATAGTGAAACAGCATATAAGAGAGAGATACAATGTATGCAAATAGTGAGATTGATGCTTACATATCTGAAAACTGGGATACTCTCAGAAAAGATAAAGACGCAGCAATTGCAATTGGTGTCATCAGAGGCATAGCAGTTCAGAGAGTAGCTTCTGAAAATATGAATGGTGAGTTTGTAGCTGACTACGGTTATGATTACATGCACGATGAATATGGTCGTGTTGAAGTGAAGTCGACAGGCTATGTACAGCCTGGTGGATTGAGAATTAACAGCGTGATGTCCAAGAAAGACAATTGTGATCATATTCATATCATCGATATGGTCAATGATAAACAGTTCATGATACCACATGATGTCTTCTTCACAGAGTTGAATTTGAATGGTGATATGTTGTGGTGGTCAGCAACATACAACCAAGAAGACAAGATCAAGCGTGAGAATACAGCTATCTTGCTTGAGTTTGAAATATGAACATCAATGAGATAAGCATTCATAGGCTAGTGCCTATATACCTCATGTCGTCTTATCTGTATTACAGGAAAGACAGTCACAAGCTATCAGATGGTGAGTTTGATACACTGTGCAAAAGAATGTTGGATAACTGGACCAAGATCAGGCATCCACATAAGCGGCTAATCAAGAAAAAGGATCTTGAAGCTGGAACCGGGTATGCAATAAAGAAGTACCCAACAATTGTAATGTCATCGGCAGAGAGGTGGCTGGCAGGAGAATATGATGATTAAGGCTTTAATGGTAATAACAATGGTGTCAGGTGCTGAGTATACAGCTAAGCTACCCAGCATGGACGTATGTGCTGAACAGAAGGCTGTTGTAATGTCTCAAAACGATGTGAAGAGTGCAGCGTGTCTTCCACGTACAAATGAAATGGATGAGGAGTCTTTTGAGAAGTTCAGATACATCTTTGGATTGTTTCAAGAGATGATCGACTCAATCGAAGACAGACAGCTATGTGATTCATGGGGTGAGCCTCATCGTGATCACTACCTTTGGGAACCTCATCCTAAATGTGGTGACCAAGGATAAGGAGTGGGTCGATCTCGACCCATCCTTAATCACTTCTGAAGTTTGTATGCAGTGTGGCAAGTGCTGTAAGACAACCTGGATTCAAAAACGATATTCTACACGTAAGAATGGTCCAGACAATGATAAGCTACCTTATCTCCAAGCAATGTTTGGTCGTAGTCCAAGATCATTCGTTGAAGAACGAGGACCAGATAAGGTAGCTGTCGTCAATTGGTGCACGCAGCTTATGCCGGATCTGAAATGTAAAATATATAATAACAGGCCTCAGATGTGTCGAGATTACAATTGCTTTACAGCAGCCAATGGTAAGAAGACGCTACCTGAGTACTACGAATTCATACAAGGAATCATCGATGCTCAAAGAAGGTCAGAAGGTGAAGCTGAAGGGGAAGAGTAATTATGGACACAATGTGCTCAATGTACATGGTTACACGTGGACCATAACAGGATATCAGTTTTGTGCTAACATGCATCATTATTTTATAGAATCTGAAAACAAAACCGTTGCCTCCGGAGGCATTTGGAGGGATACTATGTATGACGTCAAGGACGGCCGTTGGTTGAGGGAGGTCGATGAAGATTTTGAAATCGAGGAGATCATATGACAATAGAACGCATAGACATACCGAAGTATGTTAAAAACAGAGAGAAGCTAAAAGAATATATTCAATGGCTAGATTGGTCATTGAAGATCGAAGAGTATGTATATGTAAAAGTCCGAAAGTATCCCAAAGAGCAAATTTGGGGTTGGTGTGAACCAAATGAGAATACAGGTAACCTAGATGTGTGCATTAATACAATGCATGTGAAGGACGATGATGATTTCCTTGAAACGATTGCACATGAGTATGTTCATGTTGATCAACACGATAAGGATCGATTCGTTAACCACAATGGCACATACAAGGATGATCCAAACGAGATTGAAGCCTGGAAAATGCAAAAGCAGCTAGTGGAGGATTATAAGCGCTCGTAGCTCAGCTGGATAGAGCAACAGACTTCTAATCTGTGGGCCGGGGGTTCGAATCCTCCCGAGCGCGCCAGGCTGGAGTAGCTCAGTTGGTAGAGCAGGGGTTTTGTAAACCTCAGGTCGGGGGTTCGAATCCCTCCTCCAGCACCAGACTAAATACTATGTAACGTCATGAAAGGAGTGAATTAACATGGCAGAGAAAAGTGATACTGACTTTACCCATCTCGATCAGAAGCTATATGCTCTGGCCGCTATGGTCGATACCACAATCAGATATCATGCACATTGCATGGATGTCGATGAGATGGAGAAAGACTATCTCTCTATCTGGTTGAAGAAGGAGCGTGATCCTCTGTTGGTTACGTTGATTGCAACGTTGACTGGAGATCGTAACCTTCAACCAAACGATGGAGCCGGTGATGAGGAATCAGGGAACGAAGTGGCAGACGCTGCGTGAAGAAATGGTCCATAGCCTAAAAGAGGCTAGCATGCTTTACCCAGACAAGACACAAGAGCAGCTGATTGAAACCGCAGCTAGACTTTCAGGTGTCCCAGAGTATATGTTTGGGTGGTTGGATGACAAAAGACAGTGATGAATATCACAAAGGATGGCATGAAAAACTAGGTAATGTTAGTCCCAGTTTTTGTCTGGCAAAGTGGAAGCAGGTAACACTGCATCTACAAATTGGTCATAAGCATAGCTGTCACCATCCAAACACGCATAAGATAGACGTAGAGGCTATCAAGAAAGACCCATCTGCCCTTCATAATACTGCCGAGTCCTTTAGAACCAGGCAGCAGATGAGGGAAGGTATCCGTCCGGACGAATGTGGGTATTGTTGGAAAGCAGAAGATACAGGTTCGTTTAGTGACCGTGTCTACAAAAGTGCCACACGTTGGGCATACCCTTTCTTCGATGAGGTAGTCAACAATAAGAAGGATGAGAACATCTTTCCTTCTTATCTCGAGGTTAGTTTCAGTAACGTATGCAACTTCAAATGTACGTACTGTGCTCCACATATCAGTAGCCAATGGTTCCAAGAAATTGAACAGCATGGTGGTTTCCCTTTGACGTATAAGGGAGCTGGATACACATACAATGATATGGCTATGCTCGAGCAGCAAGATAAGATGCCTATCCCACACAAGGAAGAAAACCCATATGTGGAGGCATTCTGGAAATGGTGGCCACAGCTATACAGACATCTACAGACGTTTCGTATAACTGGTGGTGAGCCATTGCTGACAAAGAACACATTCAAGGTTCTTGATTCTATCATCGACGATCCTATTCCAAACAAAAATCTTAGGCTAGAGATAAACACCAATCTTTGTGTTCCTGATTCAATCTTTGATGACTTTGTTTCTAAATTAGATAGGTTGGCTACTGATAGATGTACTGGTCCAATCACAATATATTCAAGCTGTGAAGCTAAAGGTGAGAAGGCTGAGTATATTAGAACTGGATTAGATTATGAAAAACATTTACGTAGCTTGAAGACAATCCTAGATATGTTTTGTAAGCATAAGTTAAAACCTCATCACTACAAGGACCCTGTTAGATATAACCATATGGCATATATGTGCACGTACAATTTATTGAGCGTGACATCATTCAAAGGATTCTTAGAGGACATTGTTGAGATCAGGTCTGGTCTTGAGTTTTCTGATGAGCTACTTGAGCATGCCCAGGATATATGTGACCACCCTCAGAACCATCTATACGAAACACAAGAGCGTGACAATATTAGATCATTAGCTGGTGGAGCTATGTACTTAGCAACTCAAGCTAATACAATAGACATTCCTTTTCTAAGACACCCGGCTCATATGTGCATAGATATACTTACGGACGACTTCGATGAATACTTTGAAGAGTCCTATCAGTACATGAGAGACAACCCATGGTTCTCTGAATTTGAAACAAGAAAGATGGAACGTGTGTGGAATGTTTATAAAAATAATACAATGCCTAATGAAAATAAAAGAATGTTACGTAAACAATTCCAACAATACGTTGACCAATTAGACAAAAGGAGGGATACTAACTTTTTGGAAGTATTCCCCGAATATACCAACTTCTATGATTATTGCAAAGGGTTACCAGCATAATGGCAAAGAAAAAGAAACAACGAGACAAGCAGACCTCTAAAGGTATTGGCAAGAATGTCGACAGTAAGATTACAAACAGCATTCGTCGTGATCGTACTAAACTTGAAAAGGTTTTAGACAAGCAGCGTGCGTGGAAGGCTATGAAGAATCCATGGCTCACTGTTCCTAATGGAAACTCTAATGAGACTGCTAAGCAGTTTATTAGAGTTCGTGCTAATGATTTGTGGGGGGATCCAAGAAGGCAATATCGGATGAGCAATACTGATGATTAGTACCATGGCTATGGAAAACAAACGGTATGGTAGAGACGATGTAGTAATCTACACAAGAGACTTGTGTGGATATTGTGATGCAGCTAAGCATGAAATCACACAGCGTGGTTGGACCTATACTGAATACAATATTGGTGACCCTGCACTGAGAGAAGAATTAAAACAAAAAGCACCAGATGCTAAGACCGTTCCACAAATTTGGGTAGGTCAAAACCATATTGGTGGGTATGATGACTTAATGCAATATTTTGAGGATACGTTAGGATGGTAGCTCCGACACTTACGATACTGGATAGTAAGAAAGACATGTTTGAGTATGAGGATGGATGCTCAACTGGATATGAAGTTAATGAGTTGAACGAGAAGGCTATGGGTGGCACAGAGTTGATGATGCATGGTTTGTTTAGTCGGGTTGATAAAGACCTGCTTGACAATTTTCAAATCATCCCTTCCAGAGTACGTAAGCTCGATGGTACTAAAAAACGGATACTGTGGTGTCATGACTTAGCAGATGATGGTGAAGTCCAATTCCTCAAAGATGGTGGCTGGAGTCATTTTGATAAGCTAGTGTTTGTTTCTCATTGGCAGCAACAAGACTATCAAACCAAGCTAGGTGTTCCTCCTTCAATGTGTCATGTGTTGCAGAATGCTATTACTCCTATAAAGGATCACGAGAAGCCGGATGTCAAAGATCAGCTAAACATCATATACTTTTCAACACCACATAGAGGATTAGATATCCTTATTCCTGTGTTTGATCATTTAAAGACAGAATATTGGAAAGATGATAACATCAAGCTCCACATATATTCTAGCTTTGAGTTGTATGGTTGGAAAGAAAGAGACGATCAGTTTAAACCACTATTTGATCAATGTAGAGATCATCCAGATATTGAATACCATGGGTCAGTAACAAACAACAAGATCCATGAAGTGTTAGAGGACATGCACGTATTTGCATATCCCAGCACGTGGCCTGAAACAAGCTGTATATGTTTAATGGAGGCTATGTCAGCAGGCTTGGTGTGTGTGCATAGTGGGTTTGCTGGGCTACCTGAGACAGCAGCAAATTGGACTATGATGTATCCGTTTCATGAAGACAAGAATGCACATGCAAACATCTTTGCACAGAACCTTTTCAACTCTATTAAGATGCTACGTGAAGGTTCATTAGACCAAAGATTGAGTATGCAAAAGGTATACTCTAATTCATTCTACACGTGGGAAACAAGAGCAATGCAATGGGATATGTTCTTGAACACGTTTCTACAAGAGGAGACTGGAGATGACAAGTCCTGAGGAGTGGGCGGCTAAAGAATTAATTGAAGCACGATCTAATGATCTTGAAGGTAACTTGGATCGTTGGACTAAATATGATAAACTCAGAATGAGTGAAGACCTCGATCAAATGTTTGAGTATCTGCTATCAGAGGCTCATCTAAATGAAAGAGGCAGACGAGTAGTAGAACAAGCAAAATTATCATACGAGAAAATATTCTATAATGAGGTCAGCCCAGCAAATCGAACACATTAAAAACTATGTGTCCGATCCGTACATTGTAGAGAACTTGATCAACCAGGGAGAGGCAAATTACTTAGTTGATCTGTTCGAAGAAGAAGAGATACTGAAGGTCCACAAGAAGACTGGTCCAGTTACTATTGACTGGAAGCACGATGTTAATACTCATCTATATGAAGATGAAGTAGTACAGTTGGTGCTGAAACGGCTCGAGAAACACATAGGACCGTTTGATATTAATGCTGCTTTGTACTTCCACTGCAATGGCCCATTCACCCTACACAACGACGATAACTACGAGTTTGCACACGTATACAAGGGCATTACTTTACCTCTGAAGCTACATGGGCCAGGAGAAGATACACCAGGATTAGTAATGTTCAATCAGTTTTATTTCCATGGTCCTGCTAAGTTTTTGAAAGGTCTTGAAGAGACAGATCCATATACATACTTCAACAAAATACTGACTTCGTATGAGGGTGTAGAAGGACTGACGGATGTACCATTTGATGAAGAGTGGAGAGAGAAGTACATACCGCATATTGAACCTAAATACTTAGAGGGATTAAGTGTACATAGTGTAATGCCTTGGGTCCCTGGTAACGCTATTGTATTTGATAGCACAAGAATACATTGTGCAACAAACTATAAACGATTAGGGTACACTAACAAACAAGCCATTAGTATATTTACTAGGCACAAACAAAGTTCACCATACTACCAGCTGGAGGGTATAAATGGCTAAAAGGTATATGCAAATTAAGCAAGATGGCAAGCTGATCGTTCTCGAGTGTGAGAAGTATCCTGGTCAACTAGAAAAGATGAGAGCAGAGATTGATATGTTTCGTAAGAGATATAAGGGTGAGAAGCTAGCCACTTACGATGAGATGACTGTCGAACAAGACAAATATTTTTAATGTCGGTGTTGTAGTCTAGCTACAACCTTACCTACATTTTCTGTCGTGAATGGTACATTTAGAATAAGATGTATCGAGTTGTTAACCCAACTGATTGTCCTATGCATTTTTCGTGTATTAAGATAGTACAATCGTCCGTGCTCAATCTGCACTTTTTTGTCGTCCAGAATCCAATCATAATCTAATGGCCCACAATTATTCAGGAATGCTATTAACCTGAAGTACCTTCTATTCATTATTGGGTAGTCTCTGTGTGGTACAAAGTACCCGCCTATATTGGCTTGAACAAGAAAAGTTCTAGCAAGAGGCATCCAAGGACTAAGAGAGTAATGCAAACTATGGCACCTATCGTAGACTTTAGTTGGCTTGCTGAATTCTTCTTCAAGAACTTTCCTCCCTAGTTTCTTTGTAGCTTCTGCTAATGATGGAGCGCCTCTGTGATCCCATTCTGGCAGGGTTGTCACAGATAGCGCTTTTCTATTATTAGGACGATCGGGCCGAGGCAAGTAGTCGACCCAATCTTTATCAAACTCCTTTATTTCATTTCTGAATTGAGATACATCTATTTTGTATTCCAACGGAACAACATCCCCAAGCTGCATCAATGCTAGCTCATTACCAAGTCTTTCGTTACTCCACTTACCATCATGGTCGTGAGGACGATTCAATACTTGCCCACTGATGCCGTCTGGCACTGTAGTCATTTATATTTTGCACCCCACTTGTCTGTGTGTTTCATTATAAGGTCACCTACTACAGCCACACAAGCATACTGACCGACATCTTTGGTTTTTTCAGAACCCTTCTTCTTTGACGTCACTTCAACAAATTCAATTGTAGTTATTGAGTTGTCATTCTTGTTCCAATACACCATTACGGGGTACTCTGTTCCAGAATGAACTGCCGAGTATATTTTTATTTCATCCTCATTTTGCTCGAAGTTCATCCAAGCTAATTGCATTGGTATGCAGGCTAGTGGTTTCTGTAAAATGATTGGCTCTGCACGCAATGCTGTTGCTGTTAGTAACACGGTAGCAACCACCGCAAGGATCCTATACATTATGCCTTTCCTTATATGTTTGTCTCCATTGTTGAAAGTAGCCGATGTGGTCATCACGTTCTTCAACAAAGAGCTGGGGCTCATCATTAGCAACGGCAATGATGGTAACCAAATTGACAATTGGTTTCCCTGTCATCTCTTCAAACATAACTGCGTACGCAGACTCTTGCATAAAATAATTACCTATCCATGATCTCCGTTTTCGTTTAGCAGCAGTTTTAAAGTCAATGATTGATGGCTTACCATCAAATATGCCCACAGCATCACACTGTCCGGCTACCCGGAGATAATCACTATAGAGTGGACACTCTACAGCCCATACCTCCTCTAAGTATATATCTAAAATTGGCTTAATTTGTTTGAACATAAACAAGTTTTCAGGACTGACGTCTTCGTACAACATTTCCATGTTGTTAACATAGTCCTCACACAATTTATGTACTTTTGTGCCTGCTTTCGTAGCTTTATTAGATATACGATTGGCTTCTTGCTCACCAACACGTTTTCTCCATTTGGCAATAGACTTTGCCGAGGCTTGGCTGGTGATTGTTGTGACAGAGGGATACCGTTGACCATCTGGAGTAATGTAGTATCTCTTTCCGTCAATTACCTTTCTAGGAAGGTCTTCAAATTTATATTTGTCACTATGTTTAAACATAACCCATTCTATGCTTTGCTATGATATAAGATTTCACTAACTGGGATCGTACTATGTCTTGCTCTTCAAATTCATAATACTTAAACCCATCAATATTATTTAGTATATCAAAAAAGCGCTTTAATCCTTCTCGTTCACTAGCATTAGTCAAATCACTTTGTCTGAAGTCTCCGCAGAATATTATCTTAGTAGATTTACCAGACCTTGTGATAAGGCTGTCGAGTTCATGAAAAGACATATTATTGACTTCATCGACAATTATAATTGTATGGTCGAAGGTTAGTCCTCTAAGAAAACTTGTTGTTGAGAACTCAATAATATTTTTAGTTTTCAAGATTTCGTAAGCATCACCCCTACCAAACAATTCATTATAGATTGCTCGGTATGGTTCTTCATATATTTGAGCTTTCTGCTTTACTGTACCAGGAAGATATCCCATATCTCTGGTTGGGACAACAGATCGGAATATGATAACTTTGTTATA
>TARA_B100000686_G_scaffold351323_1_pt1 | contig 13009 bp, 21 predicted proteins | sample TARA_B100000686 | Tara Oceans TARA_B100000686 (sample SAMEA2622733) | marine metagenome | biome: marine biome (ENVO:00000447); feature: marine epipelagic mixed layer (ENVO:xxxxxxxxx); material: "saline water (ENVO:00002010), including plankton (ENVO:xxxxxxxx)" | depth 150 m
ATTAGCGACTTTCATGATTCTGGCGTTGGATTTATAACTCACTTTCCATATTCAACAAGTCCTTTTTGGAATATGAAACGTGATGGAGACATTGCTTTAAAATGTGATGTGATTATTGATGGTCAAGAAACAATTGGTTCAGCAGAAAGATCAGCTAACATTGATGAAATGAAAGAAGAGTTTTATACCATTTCTGATGGAGGTTATGCTAATTTATTATTTGATCTTTTTGGTAAAGAACGAGTTGAAGCTGAATTAGATGAATTCTTTCAACATGATTTCATCCCACGATTTGGTGGTGGAATTGGAATGACACGTATGATTAGTGCTTTAAGGTCTTTGGAGGAATAATACCTTTGTACTCTGGGGTGATGAAATAGGCAGACATGGTACATTGTTTATGTACTGCTCGTAGTGGCGAGCGTGGAGGTTCGAGTCCTCCCCCCAGAGCCAAAGGAAAGTATTATTTATAAAAAGGTGGGGGCCTACTTTTCAAAAACGGACATTCTATATAGCTAATTTCGATTTTTGAGATTAAAATCTGGATACAAATCTTGCTATAGGTTGTACAAAAGGAAGTAGTGCTACAGCCATAAGTGCATTCACTCCTGTATGCACAAGAGCTATCTGTTTTGTTATTCCTTGTGGCATGCCATCACTTACCATTATTCCTGCAAGCCAGATTGTGCCTGTCGTTCCTATATTCGCACCCAAGACAGCGGCAATCGCACTTGGAAGTGGTAATGCGCCTGAAGCAACTAGACCTATGATTGCAGTTGTAGAAAGCGACGAAGATTGCCAGAGAAGGGTACATACAATTCCTCCTAAAAACATCCAATAAGGATTGTGTATGAATACTTCAAGGTGTTCCAACTTACCCATTGATTTCATTCCACCTGAGAACATTTTTAAACCAATGTAAAAAATAACCAAACCTAACAAGGTCTGAAAAATAGGGTTGTTGAATTCCATAAGATTGCCTTTTTTATATTTCCAATTATCGTAAAGTGTTCTATGTTTCTTTTTCATTTTTAAGGATAAGCGTAAGGTCTAGGTCTAACCCATTCCTTTGGTTCATAAGATTTTGTTTTTGGTTTAAGTATTGTGTCACAAGTTGTAATACACTTGTTCCATTCTTCATAGGTCTTTATAGGAACACATTTACCTTGATCCATCCAACAAGTTGTTGTCGATACACATCCTATAAAACAAAACCCTATAATACTATACTTGAACAATTTCAATGTTTTGTGTATTTGGATCAAATTTTACTTTGACTGTTAGTTCTATTGGCTTGAGTGTTCCATCTTTTAAATTGATAGGAAGTTTACCTTCCACAGCTCCTATTAATGCATCTTTGGCATTATCAAAAGCATGTGCTGGATCATCCTTTACAATTTTATCTAACTCTTTTTTTGCTTTGTCTGGAAGGATCTCATCAATCATTTTTTCAACGTGTTCTTGTGCTAAATCTTGAGCTTTGTCAACTACAAGTCCAGCAACCACATTAAATAACATTCCTGCTAATGGTACCATTATATCTCCTCAGTTAAAACTGGTACACCAGTTCGTTTAGTAAATTCTATACAATCACCTAAATCATTTACAATAGGTTGACCTTTAACATTTAAAGAAGTATTTAGAATCACAGGACAACCTGTCATTTTCTTCCACTCCTCTAATAAACTTCTATATGGTTCTTCATCAACTACTTGTAATCTACTTGTACCATCTAAATGAACGATACTAGGATATAGTTGTTTAATTTCATCTTTTGCTTGAAAAGCACAACTCATATAAGGTGATAAAAACCCTCCATGAAAATATTTAAAAACATCTTCTTTTAATATCATTGGAGCAAAAGGTCTAAAAGGTTCTCTACCTTTTATTTGGTTTACTGCATCCTTAATATCTAATTGTCTTGGATCTGCTAATAGTGATCTATTACCTAATGCTCTAGGACCAAACTCAGCAGGCCCATTTGCAACACCAATTATCTTTCTTTGTTTTAAAGCCTTAATAATTTGAGTAGTAGGATATTTTCCTTCAATATTATAACCTAAGTAAGGTGATGGATCTATGTGCTTCTTTATTCTTGCTAGTACACAACCTATTGCTGATCCACCATCTCCAGGATTGGGTGGAATGTATACATTATCAAAATACTGTGAGAGAAATCTATTAGCACTTACATTTAAAGCACAACCACCAACAAAAACAATATTACCATTATTAACTTTTAATTCAGCAATATCGTTTAATAATTCAACAAATATATCTTCATATACAGCTTGTGATGTTGTTGGTATGTCTATAAAATCATGTTCATTTTTTAATGTTAACTTTACACCCGTATGCCAATTAAAACCCTTTCTCCATTTATTCTTTATTTCATTATATTGAGATCCATTTATAACTCTACTCTTAGCAGCAGCACCCATCATAATATATTCTTCTTCATTGGGTTTCCAACCCGATGCTTGAGTTAATGCAGAATACATTAAACCTAAAGATTTGGGATATCGCCACGTTCTAATTCGTTTTACTTTTGTACCTCTACAATGCCAAATTGCCATAGTATCCCATTCACCAATAGCGTCTAAAGATAATACAATACACTCTTCAAAAGGGGATGTAAAAAATCCATAACAAGCATGAGAATAATGGTGTGTTGTGTAAGTAGGTTTTTGATATAAAGAAGGGAGTTTTAAATATGGTTTTTGTCCAGCATACCAACGACGTGTTGCTTTTAAATAAGGGTTTTCATAAAAGTATGTTTTATGAGGCCAACAATATTGTAAAAGATATTGTTCTATATGCGAGATGTCTGAATCATTTTTCTTTTTCGAAAAGCGTTCAGCATCAGATGCAAATAATAAATTATCATTCTCAAAAACTGCTATAGATCCATCATGGGATCCTGCAGTCACTCCCCACCTAAACATTAGTCTGTTTTTACTAATACGTGATATCCCTGCTCTTGCATACTTTTTGCAAAACGAGATGCATCTTCTCTACTTTGACAAAATCTTTTTTGTACATCTTTGGGATCAGGCGGAATCCATTTTGCCTGTTCTCTTATCTGTGCAGTAGTATTTTTAGTCTTAGTATCTCTTCTCCAATATTCTACCCATATGTTCATACTATTCCTTTATATCTTCTTGAAGCTTGTCCATGTGCAATAACAGGAGTCGTGACATCACTCCACCAATCCATGTCTGCAACATAAACATATTCTTTGGGTAATAATAAACCTTTTAAATCAAAGGTCTCTTTTTTTTCTGTTACAAGATATTGTAAAGCACTTTGTTCAAGACCTTGCCAGTATTGAGGTGTGCCAGGTAAACTCATTAGATCTCGTTTTAAAAAATGTTTCCAAAAATGTAACAACTTGAATACTTTTTTAGTTGGACGAAAAAATAATGTTCCAGAAAGAAGTTCTATATGATCTCTAAAATGTACTCCAAACTCATATTCTGAATTTACCATCTGTTGAAATAAAACAGGGTCTTTACATATACGTGCATCACAGTCTATCCAAACAAGAGGCTTATTTAATTCTTTTAATTTCTCATCTATAAAAAATGGCTTATGGCAACAGTTCTTATGCCAATTTTGTAAATTAGGTTTTGGTGAAATATGTTTAGTTGAAAAACCAAATTCCTTTAAATTCTTTTTGAATTCGTTTGCTTCTATCTCGTATGGTGTATCCTTCGTATAAAAAGAAATGATATCATAATCTCGTATTGCCATAATGTATTACATGATATTCATTAGATGATGGTAACTCTCTATATGGATCAATAACAACAGATCCTCTATTAAAAGTATAATCAATTGTGTTGTCGTGTATTAAATATGTATATGGTATACCATTAGTAGGAGCAGCATCATAGAATACATTAAAATTTTGTTTGTCAAGAAACCAACCAACTAACATAGAAGGGCTGCCCATTGTCATGTTTTCTTTTAATCCAGGTTTGAATCTTTTACCTAAAATTACAACATCGTTTTTAAACCTTGCACAAAAGTCTGCCATATTTTTTGCTTGTTGTTCTCTCACTTGCATAATTGAACCAAACAAGTCATATCCAAAATCATACTTCTCAGCCATATATCGTAATGCAATATTATCTCTAGGATGACATCCACCACCATCACCAAAGCCTGCTCTTAAATAACTTGGTCCCATTATACGTTGTGTAGATTCTGCTAACGCCTTAGTGACTACATCGACGTTTATATTTCCAATTTTTATTGCTGTATCCTGAATCATATTTACCAAAGACAACTTAGTAGAAATAAAAGTATTGTAAAAAACTTTAAGTGCTTCAATTTCTTCCCAGGTTCCTGTTACATATCTGGTATTTGGTTTCTCCAAAGTTGGATCATAACAGTCACGTAGTACTTGTTCTTTATGTGGATCTAGTCCATACTCAGTTCCTATCATAATCATTTCTGGATTTCTCATATCCCATTTTACTGTACCTTGACCAATCAAATAAGGATTATAAACAAACTGTCCATTTTTAACATGCTTACTTATATGTTCTCGAATTGTTCCTGGCAACACTGTAGAGATTAATGCTATTAAGGTTCCTGGATTACAATAACTATCACAATCTTGTATAGCTTTAATAGCATATTCATAATTAAAATCTTTAGTTGGTAAATGGGATGTTGGAGCATCTCCTCCATATTGAGGATCATGAGGTGTCTGAACAGCAACTAAGATTAAGTCCTGATCTTTACAAGCATCACTCATTGTTGCTGCCATAGGTACCTCTGTCTCAATGTTTGGATTTATATCATATCCAAGAACATCATGTTTCTCACCAAGAACTTCAGCAGCATCCTTTCCTAATTTTCCTAAACCAATAAATCCAATTTTCATTTTACCTCTCTATAAACAGGGATTGGGAGCATTTTATGTTTATTTGTTCGTCTATGTTTAGCATAGATTTTTATAGTCTTTTCATTTACTTCTACCTTTTCACCTTCTAAATGTTTCATAACATTTTCCAGTTCATCATATGTTATACCTAACTGATCTTCATCTGTTCGTTCATCATCCCATAAGCCATCAGTAGGAGTTGTCATTTGAATTTCTTTTGGAATACCTAAGTGGTAAGCCATTTTATAAACATCTGATTTATATACATCAGCTATTGGAGAAATATCTACACCACCATCTCCATACTTAGTAAAAAACCCAACACCAAAATCTTCAATCTTATTACCTGTACCTACAACTAAACCATTATGTGATTGAGCAATTTGATATAGTGTTATCATTCTAATTCTTGATCTAGTATTAGCAAATGCTAATTCATTTGTACAATTAATATCTTTAGCTGTTTTTTGAAATTGTTCGAATACATTATTTAAATCACAATCAATTACTTTAACATTTTCAAAATGATGTGTCAGCCAATTTGTTTGAGTAGTTGATAAAGGATCATGAGTTTTGATTCTCATTATAACTGCTATAGTTTTAAGACCTGTCTTAGCACAAAGCGTACTTGTAACAGCACTATCAATACCACCCGATACACCTACAACTAAAGTAGGTCTCTTATTGTTTTCTGCATATTGTGATAACCATGCTACTATTGAATCAATCATTTTTCCATAACTTTTATTAATTTCTCAGCATCCTGAACTCTTAGCTCTTTTGTTTGTTCAAAAATCTCTGCATCTAACTCATATAAATTTCCACGCTCTTCAATTCTGTTTCGTTGATATGTTTTATCATTATCACTTTTACCAATTGTAAAATGCATGTGCTCTACTAACACTTCTGGAATATACAATAAACGATCTATTTTCTTTGCAATATCAAAAACCCAAGTATCATTATAACCAAAGTTAAAAACACCTGGAGAAAAATATCCTACAGTTTTATACCACTTGCGACTCAATATTGGAAAGGCACAATGTTTGCTTCCATTAAGTCCATCATTAAACCATGCACAATAAATTTCATCTTTATGATAATAATTTTGTATTTTTTGTTTTAAGATTGTATCCCAATGTGATGTTCTATAAAGCAAGTCATCATTACCCATTATAAGTATATCACCTTTGCTTTGTGCAGCTATAATATTCCAAGATTTCGAAACAGAAATTGGTGGTTGGATAATAAATTTAACATTATTAAAATCTGGATAATTTTTATGGCAGGCTTTTTCTAATTTTTTATAATGTGTAAGTTGAGGATCATCTTTATCAACATAAAATAATAATTCAATATTTTGAGGTTGATCAGTCTTTGTATAGATTGATTTAATAAATTCAAAACAACGTTGTGATCGTTGTCGTGTTGGAGTTAAGATACTTATCATTCTATACGTTTAAGTGTTTCAATATAATTATCTATTTGTTCATAATCTAAGTCTGGATTAAAGCTAAGATGGTTTTCATAGAACCATGTACTATTTAGAAAGTGTGTTGAAGGCAGGGAAAATAAATTAGTCATATGCAAAGGTGGAGTAACAGTACGGCGCACGTCAACACCATTGTTGTTACATAAACGTATAAAATCATCAACATCATGTTTCCCTTTGTAAATAACTTTATAACCATAATACCCACCACGCTGGACATAATTTCTTGTAACAGGAGGTACTAATGTTTTAGTTGTAAGTAGTTGCTTAGTAAAATAATCTAATCTTGTAACTCTTTCATGATTAAGATCATCTAATAATTTTGTTTTATCATTGGCAATCACAGCTGCAAGAGGATGCATTCTATACTTCAATCCCAATCCAGTGTCTTTATTAGGATGATCTAAATGTTTTATTCGATCTCCAAAATCTCCAAAAACTAAACTCTCCTCATATATTTTTTTTGAATTGGTTAAAAGTATTCCTCCTTCACCACTTGCTAATAGTTTTTGATTATCAAAACTAAAACAAGATACTTTTCCAAAAGTACCAACTAATTTGTTTTTATATTTTGCACCTGGAGAATGAGCACAGTCTTCTATTATAGGTAAATTATATTTAGATGCAATAGTTTGAATCTCATCCATTTCACATGGATGACCCCATAAGTGAGTTACAGCAATTGCTTTTGTCTTTAAAGTAATTTTTTCTTCTATTTGAGTAGGATCAATATTAGCAGTGTCTTTTTGACAATCTACTAATACGGGAATACCTCCTAAAGGAAAAAGAGGTAAGGCAGTAGCAGGAAAAGTATAATTAGGAACAATAACTTGATCACCTGATTTAATTCCTAAAGCATAATATGATAAATGTAAAGCACTTGTAGCTGAATTGGTAGCTACACTATACTTCATATTATGATAATCTTTAAAACGTTTTTCAAACTCTGTTATAATTTTAAAATCATTACCATTTAAATAGTGCTCTTGAATCCTAGATGAAATTGTCTCCATGTACACCTATTAAATCATGAATGAAAATATTCTTTCGATCATCAGCACATTGACCAGTACAAACTGTTTGGCATTTAAATTCTTGGTGGAAAGGTTGTGAATTAAACCATGCGTTTTTAAAACTTTGATTCTTTATAGAAGCAATTATACTATCATTTGAATATGCTTGATTGTGGCATGTATAAACATTCAGATCAGCTCCAATGACAGGTTTGATTTGCATTATAAAACACTTTGTATATGGTCTAGATGTTACAGTACTGTCAATAGCTTTTGGATTATAGGATGAATATATTTTGAAACTACCAACCTCATGTCTTGCTTTAATTGACTCAAGTTCATTATAAACAAATTCTTTTATTTGTGAATGATACTCCTGAAAATTATGTACCCACATTGGTGAAAATCTAATATTATTTACACCAATATCTTTGTATATTCTTGTAATAATATCTAAGTGTTTATAATTATGTTTGGTAATAACAAAGTTTACTTCAAGTTCACAATTCTTTTTATTTCTTGCAAAGTTTTCTAAGTTTTGCATTATCTCATCATAACACCTTTGTGGTGTATGTCGACTCTCTGAAAAACTTAATGCATTATAATAATCTACAGAAACGCGAACCCATTTAAAATCAGTCAATACTTCAGCAATCTTATTTTTAATAAATTGTCCATGTGTAATAACTGAAGCTTCGAGTTTATTGTCTAGTGTTCTTTTTAAAAATTCAAAAGCATGAGGATGTAGTAATGGTTCTCCACCACCAGAATAAGTAACAGCTTTTATTCCCATATCAACAAAGTCATCTAATATCTCATATAACTTATCGATTTCAATCATGTCTTTTGGTTTCATATCCAAATGCATTTTAGACATATCAGGTGAATGATAAGCACACCAGTAACAACTATGGTTACAAGCGTTAATAGGTTTTATTCTGACATTAAGTGGAGCTGTTAGTTTATTACTGACAAAAGATTTTAATTTATCAGGATGCCAAACAATCTTTTGTTTTGAATATCTGTCTAACGTAGTTGTAGGATCATAAAAATCAATATTCATTTATCCTTGTTGTTGTGATAATGTAATCCAAGTTCAATAATACCAAAATAAACTCCAAGCAATAATGCTTGAGTTAAAACATCACCTTCATAATAATAACCCCATATGAATAATAGAATGGGGTAAATAATATATCTAAAACGGAAGTTCATCTTCTTTTACATCTTCATGATTTGGCCCCAAGCCTGTCTCATCTGTGGACCATATAGTACCATCACCAGCTTTAAGAACTACTTCGTCTATATACTCATAACCAGTAGATTTTAAAAAGTTTTTAAACATGTTTGCAACATGATCTAATCTTGCACCATCAGAATATTCCATCTGTATTTTTTGGCCAATATCATTCTCATGAAACAATACTGTTTTTTCAATTTGATTTTCTCTCAACATAATCATTTCTCCGTTGTAGTTCAGCAGCAATTACTAAAGCCTTTTGATTAAGATCAGCTCTGTCTGAATATAATTCACAAGTATCTCTTTCCTTTAGTAGGTCTTTATAAAGTGATTTTAAGTCTTCTGATGACCAACTATTATATTCTGAGTATATTTTTTTATATTCTGACATTTCTAAGTTAGGTCATATTCAAAATTATTAGTAGTTAAATTTTCATATAATAGTTTTGCACCATTACTTAAATGAAACTTCATTGCCATCTCTGTCTTTGGTGACAAAGTTACAAATCGTTTCATATCATTATTATACTTGTATTGTTCGAGTAAGTCAAGTAAAATTTTTCGTCCTGCTCCTTTAGCCTTCGACCATACAGTATATGCCACTGCAATATTTCCTGAATGTATTCTATATACCATATCCATCTCTGAAGTCGGAATTGAGTTCATATGTGAAATACAAATAGCAGCTTCATAATAAGGTTTTACATAAAAGCGACTCTGAGGATTATCATGAGCACGGACGCCTAAATAATAAAATCTTTGAGAGGGTTCTATTCGCCATTGATAAGGTATTTTTGGCCTTACGGGATCATCAGCACTTATTAATTTTGCTAATGATGGTTCAACTATTCTTCTAATTTCATTAGTTGGCATTTACATATTCCACAAGATCATTATAATCACCTATAAACTCACCATTTATAATAATTTGTGGGACCTTTTTAGACTTAGTCTCTTTCATAATTGAACCAAATAACCACTTGTCTGATTCTATCATACAATAACTAAGGCCCTTTTCATCTAATAATTCTTTAGCTTTATCACACCACTCACAATCAGGAACTGACTTGTGTCGTATGATAGCATTTTTATTAATTGTAATATTCATTAATTTCGTAATTTCTTTTTAGTGTTATCTAACGTTGCCTGAGCACGATCCAGTTTCTTTTTTCTTATTTTTTCTATTTCTTCTGTTGTTTTTTTAAGTTCTTTATCAGCTAAAATCTTTTCAGTTAAAGTTGTGCCTGAAGTATGTTGTTTGATAGTTTTTTCAATACGTTGAATTGCTCTATCTTGTCGTTCACGTTTACTCATTGTATTTTCTCTATATTTTGATTGCGATCCATAAAAGTAAAATATTAGCAACTAATAGTTCAATAGCTAAAAGCGTATGGTACCAAACCCAACGAGACTCATAACGCTTCTCTCTTTCTAATTCTACTTTTGTTTTACCTTCCTGTATTCTTGGAAGCCATATATTTTCCCAGCCTTCCTTAGCAGATTTAAATATGTTAATCATATATACTCTTCATTCCAATCATTGTAATTAACTTATTATTTTCATCTTTGTAAGGCATTTGAAATAAGGGATGAACCCAATGTGGTGTTTGGCATCTGGAAAATGCTACCCACCCAAAATAGTTACATGGATGCCTATTCCTAAAATATTGATCAAGAAAATATTCCATTGAACCACCAGTAGTCATTACATCATCTACAATTAATAATGGATCTTCATCTTTACCTGTTGCATACTGACTTAAAGGTTCGCTTAATTTTAAACCTCCTCTTGGTATGCCAACTACCTCACGAAATGATCTTGGCTCTAATTCATAAATCATTTTAGCTATACACTCCCACTCTTCTTTTGCGAGAGCATCCATTTCAATCTTCCATGTCAAATCTAAACCAGAATGTGATTTAAAATTAACTTGTTGAAACAAATGTGTGTGTCGTCCTACTTGCTCATTCATATATTTACCTACTATTCAAACAATACCGAAATAGACTCGTCATGATGTACTCTACGGATTGCTTCAGCAAACAATTTACTTACTGATAATATTCTCACCTTTTGATTATCATACTGTGGTATAGAGTCAGTGATGGTCAGCCCACCCATGCTGGATTTGTTGATCGTCGCCATCCCTCCTTCGCTTAATACGCCATGAGTTATATATGCTTGCACTTCTTCTGCTCCATTGCTCAAAAGAGCATCTGCTCCCCTGACCAGTGTTCCGCCTGTGTCTACTATATCGTCTACTATTATACATTGTTTCCCCCTTACATTTCCGATTACATTCATAGCTTCTGACTCATTAGCTCTATCACGACGTTTGTCAATAATAGCTATGTCTAAGTTTAATGCTTTAGCAATTGATCTTGCTCTAGGTACTCCACCTGCATCAGGTGATACAATTAATGCATTACCACTTTTTACCATTGGACTCCTTTTCAGATCTTTAACGAAAAGAGGTTTAGATCTCAAATCATCTACAGGAATATCAAAGAAACCTTGAATCTGTCCTGCATGTAAGTCCATAGTTAATACTCTATCTGTTCCAGCTGCTTGAATCATATTCGCAACTAACTTTGCTGTAATAGGTGTTCTTGAAAATGGCTTCCTATCTTGTCTTGCATAACCATAATAAGGTATAACAGCTGTGATGCGTCCTGCACTTGCTCGCTTACAAGCATCAATCACAACTAACAACTCCATTATATTTTCATTTGCAGGATTACATGTACTTTGAATAATGAAAACATCTTCACCACGAATGTGGTTACGAATTTCACATAATATCTCACCATCAGCAAATCGTCTCAATTCCATATCACTTAGTTGAATACCAGCCTGTGTCGATATATGATTTGCTAATAACTTATTTGCATTACCAGCCAACAGTATCATGGAAGTCTCCTTTCTTTATAATGAAAAAATGATTCTGAATTATATGATTTATCACAGATGTACATATCAAAATGTGGTTTGTTTCCTACTTGTACATCATGGTACTTACATCCCCATTCCAATAGTTGTTGTTTTGTTAACTCTGTATGATCCATTCCTGATAAGCATCCTCTAGCAGTCCAATAAACAATCTGATGACCTTCATCATATAATTCGTTTATATGTTTAATTCTTTCTGGTAGTGGTGTTGCTTTTGTATAATCCATTGGTTGATCTTCAAAATTATTTAGTTCTGGATTATCACAAATGGTACCATCTACATCAACATAAATTAGTTTCTTTTTTTGTAATTTCATTTATAGCCATTCCACTCCTTCATAACGGAATGCTTTAAAACAACTGTTGTGTTTTCCAGTTATGAATTCATTAAGGGGTGCAGGATATTCTGCAAAATCAGGAATCACATATTCCCAAACTATTTCACCTTCTGGTGTAATTTCAAACAGTCTACCAAACGCACTTTCACAAACAAAAGTATTTCCATTCCAAAGTCTCTGTACACTTCCCATATAAGGTGAAAAGAAACTAGGTGGCATGGGATCAATATAAGACCAAATCTTATCAATAAATGGACTAGCATCTGCGTAATAATCAACATTAAATTCTACAATACGAGAATGTGTTGTTGAGATACCAGGACGAACATTACCATTATCAAAACATAGGAATTTATTTTTACCTGTTTCAACAGGACAGTGTTGTTGAGCAACACGAGGATATTGAATATGCCAAGCAATTTCATCAGTTGATTTATTAACAGCAATGATTCCACTTGTCGTTCGTAAACTCATTAAAACTAATTCATCTGATGTTTGACACAATCCATTAATCATAGGCCAATGACTGTTGTCAAAAATATCATGTGATGGAAGTCGACGTGGATCAATATGTTCCCAAATTTTCCATTCCCATACTACCTCACCTTTTCGATTTACTTCTTTTACAACATCTGAATATAATGTGTTTGGTTTAAGTGCATACTTAGATGTTACCAACTGTGCTGCTGCTGTATAAAGTAAATTTCCATTTGGTAACCATTGAGCATCATGATGATGATAAATGTCTTCATATTCCCAAACAATTGTTCCATCTCGAGTAACTTCCATGAAATGACCACCATGCCAAATATCCCAAGCAGGATATAGATTTGCAGACTTCTCATGACTGCCATTATATCCAAGATTTCCATTTGGTAAAAGAACTGCATGCCTCCCAGGTCGAACTGGCAATACCCATGCATGAACTATATCACCATAAATGTTAATTAAATTTACTACACCATCACCAGTTTGAGGGGCATACAGCGTATATCCACCAGCTGAAAGTTTTTCGTCTAAATGTGTTAATCCTAATTTTCTTCTTGCTAATGTTGTCATGTTATTTCTGATTCATGCCAATT
>TARA_B100000686_G_C16805276_1_pt1 | contig 12972 bp, 8 predicted proteins | sample TARA_B100000686 | Tara Oceans TARA_B100000686 (sample SAMEA2622733) | marine metagenome | biome: marine biome (ENVO:00000447); feature: marine epipelagic mixed layer (ENVO:xxxxxxxxx); material: "saline water (ENVO:00002010), including plankton (ENVO:xxxxxxxx)" | depth 150 m
TCGTAGGGGTATTGGAAGGAGCATTCGTAGGGGTATTGGAAGGGGCATTTTTTTTTAAAGTACCTTCTAATGTATGTGTTTTATATGGAAAAAATTGTGTATGATTATTTATCGTACCACTAATTTCTTCGTTCATATAGAAGTCATCGTAGGGTAATATATTAGAGGATTTAAAAAAATGTTCATCGATCGGATGAATAGATTCATCATGACCAGGGAAAATAAATTTTTTTTCATGGTCTATGGGTATAGTAACATCACTATTCTTTTTATCTTTTTTTTTCTTCTTTCCATAATTCGGTCCAAATACTTCTGTTAATAAAGCTCCACCTGAATTATTAATCATATAAATATTAATATATAATTATATTTTTTTTTTACAATATATATTATAAGAATGATAAATAATACTTGTACCACATTAAATGAGAATAAATTTTTTATCGGATCTATGATGATAATTCTAACAATTGGTGGAAGATTTATAATTAATGAATTAGATGAAAATCAAAAAAAAATAATGGAACATCCTATTATTAAAAAAATTATCTTATTTTGTGCATTTTTTATGGCAACAAGAGATATTCAGACAGCATTAATACTTACAATCCTATTTGTAATTATTGTTAATTGCGTACTTAATGATATTAACTTATTTAAAGTAGAAGAAGGTTATCCATCATCACCATCATCATCATCCTCACAAAAGGATAGAAAAGAAGAAATTAAAAATATTATTAGAGATTTAGAAAAACTAATCACTTAGTATCACTTAGATATTTAGAGTTATACCACTATTTGTGCTCCTTCTATCAGAATCTCCACTAATAAGAGAAATATTATCTAAATCAGGAACATTTTCTGCATTAAAATTCATTTCTTTCATAATATCATCCATACCATCTGGACCATTCATATTCTTTCTTTGTGGAGGTGTTTTTTGTGTTGGTATAGTTCTATTGACAGATGATTTTTTATCCTCTGGATTAATTGAACTAACAGCTGCCTTAGCGAATTGTTTCATTAAGTCGGGATTCTGTTTCATAATATCATCCATTCCAGGAATAGATGTTTTAAACATAGTATTTGTTAAATGAAACATGAAAGCACTTCCACCTAACATCATTAGTAATTTTATTTCGGGTGCCATTTCTGATTTCCCTCCATATTTTTCTGATAATTCTTCAAATATTTCATCATAATCAATAATATTTTCATTGACTGATTCTGACCAACCATCTAATTTAAGATCAAAAGGATCAAACTTATTATTTAGAAATTCAAGACCAGTAATAGCTGCCATCATTACCTTTCTTTGAAATTTGATCGAATTTTCAACTTCTCTTTGTTTCTTTAATTTAAAATATTCATTTCTCATATCATCTAAATGAGAATTCATATTATAGTTCATTGTAGTCCGTATCCCTTGCGATTCTAGTTTTTTAAATTTATAAATAAGATCAATCTTTTCATTCTTAATTTCTTGTGAATTCATGATATGGATTGGTTTAAAATCACCTGATTCGGATGATTTAATCGATTTCACCATAGGGTCATTCTCAGGTTTTGGGAGTGATTCATTTGCTATATTCTTAATTTTTTTAATTTCTTCACCGTCATTTTTTTCTTCTAATTTATTAAAAAAATCATAATCTTCATTAATAGTAACATTTTTTTCACTAATATAAGACTCTTCTCCTGATGAATACCCTGAGGAATACCCAATTGAATCCGTTACATTTAAATCGGCTTTTGATTTTTTTTGATTTGCTAATAATTCAACACCCAACATAGTCGTATTTTCTTTTTCTTTAATGTTTATATCACTCATATTTATTTGTTGATCAATATTAACATTTTTATTATTTGGATCATTATCAATAATAAGATTATTCATATAAAGTAACAAAAATTATTTTATTATCATATTTACGCACATCTTTTAAATATTATACAATACGGATAATTGGTCCTTCTTTAACAGGTAAAGAATAATAATTACAAAATGTTGAATAATTATGACTATTAGAATTATCCCCTCCATTGTCCTCTCCATTATCTACTCTATCGTCCTCTTCATTATCCCCTTCATTATCCCCTTCATTATCATCTCCATTATCCACTCTATTATTATCTTCATTATCACATCCTTTATTCTTTTGTTTATTTGTTTCTCGATAATTTCTGTCTGCTTTCTCTGGATTTTTAATAATAGAACAGCTTGCGTCTAAATTTGTTACATCATTACTACCTGGTTTATGGCTCCAGTTACCATTTGCATCTTGTCTATAAAAATGATAATCTTCATTTCCTTCCATTGTATCAATAAATAATGCGATTTTATATCGTGAACAATCTTTAAAATTTTCATTTTCATTACTAAGTAAAATTTCAGGATAATCTTCTTTTAATTTTTTATGAAAATTTTCACATGTATAAGACGAAACCTCTATATTATTACTAATTTCCCCTGGTTGTAATTTCTTTTCCCTATAATCAACATAATTAAATGCATATGAATAACAATTTGTATTTTCTAAAATAGGGATATCATTTAACTTACTCCATAATTTTGGTCTCCATAGAGGAGCATGACAATCTTTAATATATGCCATATTTATATATTAGTTAGATAATCTTCTAAGTTCTGAGGCATTTCTTTAATATTTGTATTAAAGAATGAAGATATCTCATTCATATAATCCATTTCTCGACTACATACTAAATTAATTGCAACACCTTTTCTTCCATAGCGTCCACTTCGTCCAATTCTATGTATGTATGTTTCTTTAATCCTTGGAAGATCATAATTAATTACAAGTGAAAGTTGTTGAACATCAATTCCCCTTGATAGTAAATCAGTGGAGAGTAGGATTCTAATTTGTCCACTACGGAATTCTTGCATAACTATTTTTCTTTCATCAGATGTTAGATCACCATGAATATAAGAAACAGGGAAATTATCTTCTATTAAATGATTATAAATCTGTTGTAACTTAAACTTCGAATTAATGTAGATAATACATTGAGAAATATTAATTGTTTCATAAAGATCTTTTAGGACATCATATTTCCAATCATCATGTTTAACATCGATATAGAATTGTGTAATACCTTCTAATGTAAGAGTTTCTTTCTTAACTAGAAGTTTTGTTGGATCTTTCATAAATTTTTGACTTAATTCCATAATTTCATCAGGTAATGTTGCACTAAATAAACATATCTGTGTCGTTTGAGGAATAGCTCTAATAATATTATAAATAGTTACTTTGAAACCAAAAGAAAGTATTTCATCTGCTTCATCAAAAACAATTGTTTTTAGATGGGATGTGTAAAAATAGTTTTTTTGAATCATATCTAATACTCTACCTGGTGTGCCAATTATGATATGAGGTATATTACTTAATTCTTCACGAGATTCATATATACTCGTTCCACCGATTAACTTTGTACTTCGAATGTCCATATATTTTCCTAATTCTGTTAAAACATTATAGATTTGGTGAACTAATTCATGTGTTGGAGCAAGTATTAAGATTTGTGTTTCATTTAGTGATAAATCTATTTTTTCTAAAATTCCGATTAAGTATGCCCCTGTTTTACCAGTACCAGACTGTGCCTGAGCAATAAGATCCTTATTTGAAACAATTATAGGAATCGCTTTTTGTTGAATTTTTGATGGATTCTCAAATCCATAAGAATAGATACCCCTTAATATATTCTCTGATAAATTAAGTGTATCAAATGATAATGTTGGTATATTTTCTGTATCCATTTAATTAATCTTTTTTCTATATCTTTAAATTATAAAAAGAATTCAATTTAAAAATTAATTAAAATTTGATTAAAATAGAAGTAGAAATTATTATAAAATATGAATCGTATTGTACCATTTATAAATTCTACAAAAAAGAGAACATGGTGTTATCGCAATGGATATTATCAAATTCCTGATAAAATAAGTGTAAAAAAAATATTTAGTTATGGTCAATGGTTGAAGGAAACAAAAAAACCAATAATACGTAGAGAACGACAACAAAAGATTAGAGAATACTTTGATCAATATAATTAACGTATAGGTTCATCACTTTCAAGTGCTGGTCCACTAATTGCAGTTGCAAGTTCATATTCTGAACCAAATCTTTCTCTGGGGTTGCCTCCTTCTTCTATATTAAATGTACGGTCATGGCTTGTAAGTTTAAAAAATACAGCGGATGGTTTATGATGAGAATGTGGAACAAGTTCTGGTTTAAATACGTCAACAATTAAGTTGGGTGTAATTGTTATTCCCCCAGGTCCCTGGACGAGATACTTATTCTTATCGGATATATCTTGTACATCAGGAAGTATATAATTAGTATATAGACAAGAACTTCCTCTTGGTTTGGGAACTTCCGGTTCATCCCCTACCGTTCTATTATTTATATTCCCATCATTATCAATAATTTCATCAATACTGGGGATCTGAGTTTTGAGAGGTTCTAATGATAATGAAGCATAACCTTCAGTTTCATGATTTCTCCAATCTTGACAGATAGTTGAAACAGGGGTTTCCATGTCGTCCAAAGATTGAAGACATGTTCCTTCACTATATTGTTTACTCATCATTACACCTCTTCTACCACCTGCTTCAATTTCATCCATTGTACGTACTGTAAAACCAATACATCCGGGATTCTTATCACATAGATCTTTACTCTTAGACATAAATAGATACATATTTTGTATAACTTTATCGCGATCGGCGATCTTCTCCCAATTGTTACCGACCCCATCCCAATAATGTGTCACAGATTGTCCGATTTCACTTTCATTGCTACCATAATCATTAATTGTTTCCAGATTCTGACCACTTATATATGTAATACCATCATTCCATTCATTTAGACAATCCGCATTAATAAATTCATAACTAGTTGTACCGGATCTATAACTTCGATCAGGATTTTCTGGTGGTAATATACATCCACTATATTCAAATGGTCCAATAATTTGCTTTCCTTGATCGTATGTATTATTACATCTAATTTTAGGTCTATCTGAATCAGGATCAGGAATTGCATATTTAGAACATTCTATTCTACCACTTGAAAGTTGTTTCTGTGTTAATAATCTACGCCTTACAGGATATTGTTCTGCGTTGATGTCGTCTTCCCCACCGCCGAGATTAGCAATATGTTTTCCAATCTCTGATTCTTGTGTTAGATCCTCATCTGATAATTCTTGAATATCCATAAGATTTTCCATAATAGTCATATGATTAGTATCGACACCCACTGGACTTGTGATATGATATTTATATGTTTCTGACAAAGGTGGCATATAACAATAATTTATAGCACAACCATTTACATCAAATACTTCATTACCTTCTACATCTTTACATTCACCCTGTATTTTGGTTTCATTTGTTTCAATATTACTATATCCGGCTTCGTAATTACATTTAAATTCTTGTTCATTTACTAATTGTCGAGTATCACTTATATCATTAAAAGGGTTCATTTTAGGAAAACAGCCTCTGTCATCCTGGAAAATGCATTGTTCTGGTGCATTTACACAAGCTGCTTGGTCTTTATTCAAGCAAGACTCACCATCAGGACTTTGAATCATAAAACCATCATATTTTTCCGTTAACCCACCAAGGTCCTGAAGTCTTCCTTTAATTGATTCGAGGTTAGGGTCAGACCAAGTCTCATCTCCCGAAAGTGTCATTCTTTTAGTTAAGAATAAATCATACACTCTTTCCTGTTCTCCATCGATTTCTTGATATTTAGCATAATTATTTATATTTTCTTCTGCTACCGTTTGACCCTCGATGCTGCTAGTCGGTTCGATGAGAGTTGATATATCTTCTGTGATATGTATTCTTTTATTTTTGTTACATATTAATTCATTACAATAGGGAGGTAATGTTTCATCATCTTCCTTAATTAATCCTTTAAAGTATGAAAAATGTGCGGGTTTAAATACTCTGTTACCATCATTATCCAACATTGGTAAATAAAGAATAATATGACTTTGTTCTTCATTATTTATACCATCTGCTTTACATTGAATACTTTCTTCAACAGGGTCCTCAGAAACTTCTTGTGTGCGAACTTCAGCATTAGCGGAACATATTTCTGGTCCTTCTATAAGAGGATTGCTTAAATCATAACCCTGTTTAAATTGTTCAATTGAAAAAGGTAAACCGTCTTGATATTTTGTATTGTTTAAGAAATCAAATTTATATATCGGTGTTGTGTTTGTCCCATTTACTTTATCCCATTTACGTTTCCATTCATTATTCTTAACTATATCTTCATCAGCACGGGAATATCCATCCTTTGTGAATAAGTAATTGTATTCATATAATATTCTTGCTGGAGAATTAATAGGAGCTGTTCCATTAGGTATTATACAATTATTTTGAAAGCAATCATTAGAATCCTCGATATCCGGGACAGGTTCCAAGGCAAACGTCATGGTATCTACTTGGTCTCCAGTTTGAATGAATGTTAAATTGATACCTCTTCTTTGTTCTTCATCATAATCCATATTTGGCGACCCTACAACCATGTTTGCATGTTCCGCTGTAGGACAGTCCTCTATATACACTTTTCCATGATGGTAAGCCCCTTTACAACGGATATCTTTAATACCTTCGGAGTACAATTCTTTTGATATTAGATTATTTGACTCAGTAGGTGCACCATCTTTATATTCAAAGTTTGTATTCTCTAGATCGGGATATTTACATAATTTTGGTTGACAACCCTTCAATTTAAGTATGGGGGCATCACCAGCCGTGGTGGTTAAAACAGCTACATCATCATCAGAAATTTCTAATTGTCCTTCAACCCAACCACATTCATAACTAGGTTCACCATATGATGTTGTATTATTACTAATTACATCACCATCTATTCTACAACTAGGAATATAATGATGTTTATTAAATGTTTCAGGTGTTCCAGTATCAAAGAAACTACGGGTTTCAGCGTCTGCATCTATTTTATATCTTGATAAATTTCTTTGGAGGGATTTTTTACGTTCATTAAATATTAGGTTAAGATCATTTACATTACTACAATCACTCAATATTTCATTTGTTAGAGTATCACACATACCAGGGTCTCCAGTCAACGGATCGGTGCTCATACAGGTGTCGCACATATTATTAATATCAGTCCATCCAGACGCTTCACATTCTGCATAACCTCCATCGACGGACGGTAACCCTTTGACATTATTATTAAATATCTTAAAAGGTATATTTGGACATACCGTGTGGTCAGGGTTTTCTCCAAATATAATAGATTCATCTTCACTTACTCGGATATTACTGATAAAAGGGGTTTGCTCAGTTAAATTATCTGGATACAATTTTAATTCAACTGGATTGACATCTGTTTCATCTGTTATTTCATTAAAGGCATTTATTTCCCCTTGTGTTCTAAAACATTTTGTTTTTTCACATTTATTTGCAATTTCAAATGTTCCTGAATTTTCTGAACATTGTATTCTTATATTTGGTATATATGCAGCCGTATCAACATCAACAGGTTCCAAAAGAGGTTTAGAACTATTATTCTCACAAGTAATATTCCGTATTTGATCTACATTAAATTTAATGCTTTTTTCTACCTCAGTACTATCCTTATTAATTACAGTCAAAGTAGTTGCCTCCGATAGAGTTCCTTCTTCTGTTTTTTGTTCTATGGTAATTTGTATCCCTCCATCTAAGTCATCCCCACTGATTGTACATTCATTTTGTAAACAACTATCTTCATCTAATGAAGATATATCAACTTCCCCTTGATCATTAGTACAACGAATATATGGTTCTAATGAATTCTGATGGTAGCATCTGGCAATTGTAAATGGTCCACCACGACCAATTGAATGTAACTTAGAAGAATCATCTGAACCGTCTATATATTCACCATCTTTTGTTCTCATTCTATCAATTTCTTCATTACTCCATGGCCGGGCTGGATAACATTCTCTATTATTATCAGTATCAAGAATACCAATATCACAACTTAGAACCTCATTATCATTTCCATAACGATTCCAGTCTATTGCCGATTTTTGATCTTCATCAAGTTCATGAAGGCGTTGTATAGTCGTATCCCCAGTCACCGGATCGGTAATGGTATACATATATCCTAATTTTCTATTATTGTTTTCTTGTAGCATAGCTTCATTCGGAAGTCTATATCCTTTTTGAGCAAGTTCTTCCTCACTATATGTTGCCCATTTACATTTATTTGGTTCGCATCCATTTAATGAGAATAATAATTCATGACCTTGTTCTATATTTTCTACATGGGCTTTTTTAACACCATATCTGTTTCCATTCGAAGCATCGTATATTGTCGATGAAAAACGGTCATCCTCTGGTGTCATTAGGTACGCCCTCCAATCATTAGAAGTAGGGATGGTTTCACCATATACCATGGGATACCCTGGGTCAACATATATATTATCAATGTCAAAAGCATTATAACACAAAATATTTGATAGTTCTAAATTATTACCTCTTTCTGGTCTATAATTAGTTCCACACTTAATATGATGAATTAATGTATCTGCTGTAATACTTGTTTCAGTAGGTAATACCCCTTCTTTACTTAATACATATGGGTCAAAAGAAGATTCACATCTATTATCATCCTCACATTCCTTCTGAATAGTATATTCTTCTAAATTATTACCAATAAAAACTTTTGCATTATCGTTTACTGGATTTTGACACTTTACTTCATAACAAGCGTCATCCTTAAAATGAAACTTTGATTCGATGGTAACACCTTCGAGTAGTTGTCCATCATAACGTTTATCATATGGACATGTTACATTTCCATTAATAATTTCTTTTTCCTCCGTAGTTAAAAAGTCATTTTTTTGTCCTGAAAAATTTTTACTTGGATCAATATAGTAATACCTATGATCAGAATCAAATCTACACTTTAAACCCTCGCTGCTTTGCCAGTCTTCTACTGTGCATTGCGTGCAGTCAGGTTTCTGATTCGCCCATTCAAACTTATTAAGATCTTGTGGAGCAGGCAGGGAGCAAGAATTCTTTAAACATCCTTCATTGGCGGCGTGGGTAATAGTAATATCATCCACACATTGAATATTTTCTTGACTTATTGTAGGTCTCACTAATGGTCCTTCTGACACATCACCGCCATCTGGATAATGGCCATCTTGACATAATATTTTATGTGTACCCCCCCCGTCAAATAGTTCTGATACAGTGACTATATCATTGAGGCCAGGATGACTGTCTATATTTATTTTGTATGCTTTATTAAAATTTTCCCCTATTGTACATTCATTTGGTTTGCATCCAGTAATTTCTAATGGCCCATTCTCAATAGAACAGGCGCTCGCGAAGATGTTGCCATCGACTGTATAATTTTGAGAACATTCTAACTTATTATTAATATCCTGTATGTATTGAGTATAAGTTAATGGAGAATTATCAGGGGGAAGCTCTTCTCCGGCCTTGGCTCTATATGATGGATCATGTTTAAAGGTACAGATACGCTCAGCAGCAGTAGCAGCTGCGGTTTGTGCTGCCTGAATTTCCGCACGGATTGCTTCTGCAGTAGCAGCCGCTTCGTGAGTTTGTATACCATGTAACTGTTGATCCGCGACCGTAGCACTACGTGCAGCATCAATCCATTCTGAGCGATCAATAATATCCATCAGTTGAATCAGAGTACTACTATTGTATCTAGATGATGCTGGGTTTGGTCTCCATGTTCGAATAGGATCATATGGATTTAATTCAGGATCACTAGCTATTTCTGCTTCAGTAGGAGTAATTTCACCACCAACAACACTCTCACATAATTCTTTGAGTGATCTATTGTGTGAGTAATCATGCCACCAGAACCTTGTAGGTCTAATGATAATAGGATTTCCATACGGATCAATTATATCACAATTAGGTATTTTTAACTTATTTCCTCTTTTTGAATGATAACAATAAGGAGGTTCATTTACCCCCACAATATCTGGCGCCGGCGGTGATACTGAGTTTTCTTTTTCTTCAAGTGGAGTAATGCCATCCTCTCCATAACATCTGTAATGATCGACTCCATTTTCAAAAAGAGTACTATTAATGAATTCTCTATCATGCCATGTCGCATTTTCCTCCACCAAACATTCTGTTTTATCAAGTGGAAGGGTGTTTAAATATACTTTATCGTTATCGGGGTCGCTAGACAGGTCAATACATTGATCCTCAAACATCATGGTAGGAAATGCTTTATCTGGTATCTTAAACGTAAAATTACTATCATCATAGAAGGTTATTTCCTCTGTACTATAACTCTTACGAACATTGCTACATTCCTCAACCTCTGGATCATCATTGTCATCAAGGCATACAAGGTCCCCTAAACCAATTGTTAAATTTTCTTTATAAATATGTTCTGGTGCTATACCGGGTGTCTCCGCATCGCCGGCCATTTCTTCAATACGAAGGTATTTTTGATTGGGTGTTATCCATGAAAATTTACTCCCTGATGTCCCCGTACATCTCGATTCAGACCAGAAACCTTGCAGAGGCTTTCCTCTTTTTTCAGGGTCAGGATGATTAGCACTACCTATACACTTTCCTTCTCCATCTTCCATAATTAGAGTCTGTAACATTTCCATATCTTTTCTTAAGTCACCCGTTAATCCAGGTATATATAAACAAGGTACATTACCACCCTCTGCCTCTTGTCCAGTACTAGTTGCTATACATGTTCCTTTGAAACCTTCGGCTGTTTGATCTACGACTTCTTTTGCATTAGTTTCGTTTGTTAAACAGCGGGTTTTTATTTTATCAAAGATTTCTAACTTTTTTTGCCAAATTGCACTTCTTTTTGCTTCGTTTTGTTCTTCTATACTTGAATCAGGTGAGTTATTCAGGAGAGTTGTAACAGCATTTTCGCCTTCTTCTACCACAACTGGGATTTCAGCAATTATTTGACTATGTATATCAGGTGGAACACATTTACCAAGTCTATTTTCTTCGATAAGGCTCTTAAAAATATCGGTTTTCTGGCGAGCCTCTACTGTGCTTGAACTGAGAGGTTGAATCGTATTCATTCCTTCAAGAATAATTGGTTTAAAAATGCCATTATTTTTTAAACATACAAATACTCCAAAAATAACAAGAGTAAAAATTATAAAAACAATACAATTCATAAATATAATATAATATAGATTATAAAAAAAACTACTTCGTTTAATTAATATTTTTTTTATTAAATAGTTCTTTATTTTTTATAAATGGACTTAATTTCCTTATTTTTTGTAGAGTTTCTTCCTTCTTAAAGAAAGGAAGATTAGGAAATAATTCTTTTATAATCATTTGTTTAATATTATCTATATCATTACCTTTTGTTCTACTTAAAAAAATACGATCTTTAAAGAGTAAGAAAGAAGGAACTGCCTTAATATTACATTTATTACAGATTAAACGGTTTTCCTTATTATCAATATCTATTTTATAGAATCGTATTTTTTTTTCATCAAATTCATTGATTAATAATTCTAATGAAGGTAAGATTTCTTGACATGGTTTACACCATGATGCTCCAAAATAAAAAAAAATGTATTCTTTATTATCGAGAATATTAAAACATTCATCTCCAATTAATTCTTTCATTTATATTAATTATATAATTTTAATCCTAAAATTCCTCATCAGAGTATTCATCCGATTGTTCATCATATTCAATGCTTTCTTCTATACTTTTTATCCTTAATTCTTCTTTTATAATTTCACCACGAATTTCATCCATTCCGAACCCAGTTGTTATATCCTTCTTGACAGTTTTAAAAGGGACTGGTCTTGGTTCATTAAAATCTTCTTTATTAACTACATTTTTCCAATAACCATTTCCAATATACTTATTAAGTTGTATTCCACAATGATAGGAACATCCATAGATGTTCTGTCCATCTATATTAACAATGATCCATTGTTTTTCTTTTGAAAGACGTTTTTTACAATGGATACACTCTGGAATATCTTCCATGATTTCAAGGAGATGACTTTTTTCATCCTTAATTCCCTTATCCCTCATATGTTCCTTAGATTCCATAGATCGTTGATACATTATTAATAATTAATTGATTAATTTTATTTCAAATTTGATAGTATTTAAGAAAATCAATTGATTTTATCATAAGTATATGAATATATATAAAAAAGATATTGAAACATATATTCAAGAAAGACTAACCGATGAAGAATGTGGAGGATATAACAATCTATCCATTGATATCTATTCTGAATTAGCTGAATTTTATGATATTAAATCAGATAAGGAAAATGAGAAATATGTTCTTCTGCAAATAATTAATAATATACTTTCTTCTAAGAAACATACAAGAGAGGTTATCCAACAAAGAAAGAAACAATTAAATAAACTTAAAAAATTAAAATTACCGGAACAAAGATCCCCTGAATGGTATAAAATGAGAAAGAATAAATTAACAGCAAGTTCCGTAGCATCTGCTCTAAACAAATGTCATTTTCAAAGTCGTAATGAATTAATTCTTTCAAAGATAGAAGAACAACCTTTTGTAACAAATCCTATTATCGAATGGGGTGTTAAATATGAAGAAATTGCAATCCTATTCTATGAGGAATTATTCAATGTGAAAGTTTTAGATTTTGGATTAATTCCTCATCCATCGTTTCCTATTTTTGGAGCATCTCCGGATGGAATATGTGATGATACAGGGAATGATGAATATGTTTCAAGAATGGTTGAAATTAAGTGTCCTCCAAAAAGAAAATTTACAAAAACCTGTCCACCACATTATTTCATGCAAGTACAAGGGCAATTGGAGGTTTGTAATTTAGATGAATGTGATTTCTTTCAAGTAAAAATAGAAGAGTATGATGATTTTCATCAATATAAAGAAGATCAATTTATTATTGATGATCATATAGTACCTGGGAGAACTTAC